>Ga0209630_10000019_pt1 | contig 201210 bp, 177 predicted proteins | sample COG_01_FD_184745 | JGI IMG/M metagenome (GOLD analysis project Ga0209630, IMG submission 184745) | Pelagic Microbial community sample from North Sea - COGITO 998_met_01 (SPAdes) (version 2) | ecosystem: Environmental > Aquatic > Marine > Neritic zone/Coastal water | place: Helgoland, sampling...
TCTCGAACCCTGCGCCCAGCGTCAATTGTTTGCTCATCGATTAACCCGTTCCGCTTCTGATCGTCCACCGATCAGATCGATGACTTATTCAGAAGTTCCTTAACGTTCATTTCTCGAGAATGGCCCGTACACCAGGGATCAAACAGCCGAATCGGGAAAAACGATTGCGGGTGTTCTATAGAGAAACGTCTTCGGTGAGAATGGCACCGATGGTTGTCTACCCATGAACCGCAGCGTCGCCCCCATTGCGGTCTTCTGGTTCCTCTATATGGCCGGGCTCGGGGTGATCTTTCCGTACCTCAGTCTCTACTTTCAGCAGAATGCCGGTTTGTCGGGTACGCAGCTGGGCCTCGCGCTGGCAATGCATCCATTGATGGGTATCGTTGCCTCGCCTTTGTGGGGTCAATGGGCCGACAGGAGCGGGCGCCGTCGCGGCGTATTGTTTGTGCTGGCTGCGGGTTCGGCGCTGGGTTATTTCCTCGTTCCCCACGCGACTAGCTTTCCAGTTTTGCTTTTGTGTCTGGCATTTCTGTCGGCCTTCGCCGCACCGGCCATGGCAGTCGCATCGTCACTGTCCTTCGCCGTATTGGGCGAGGGAGGCGCGGCGCGCTTTGGACGGGTGCGAGTCTGGGGCACGGTCGGCTACCTGGCGATGATCCTCGCATTCCCCTCTCTGCTCGTCTGGATGGGCGGTGATTCATCAGTGGTCGGAAGCAGTGGTGGGCTGGAATTGATTTTCCCGGTCGCAGCGGTTCTGTGCCTCAGTGCTGCACTGGTGCTGCTCGGGGTGCCACCGTCCAAGGCGATCTCCGTGCGCGCCAAGCGCGAAGACCTGGGCGCGCTACTGCGACAACCGTCCTTCGTACGACTGCTGGTGCTGGCCTTCTTTGCTTTCGGATTACTGTCTGGGCCAATCGTGCTTTTCCCGGTTTTTGTCGTTGAGCGAGGAGGCACCATCGAAACGGTAAGCCGCCTGTGGATCCCGATGCTCCTTCTCGAGGTCCCGCTCATCTATTACGCGGGCGCCGGTCTGCGTCGGGTGGGCGCGCGCGGCCTGATTGCGGCGGGAATCGCCTGCGATGGTGCGCGCTGGTTGATCACCGCCCTCGCGCCGAGTCTTTTTTGGATCTTCGGCGTCCAACTCCTCCATGGCGCTGTTGTAGTCGGGTTGATTATTGGTATGCAGCTCTATGTCGAAGGGGAGGTCCCGGCTCACTTGCGCGCAACCGGCCAGACGGTCCTGGGGACCGCCATGAGTCTCGGCGCTGTGCTTTCTCACTTGTGGGCTGGAACGGCGCTCGAACACCTGGGCGCTAACGCGCCTTACCTCATCTCGGGCCCGCTTTCTATTAGCCTTGGCTTCTATGCCTGGTTCTTTCTGCGCGCCCAGAAGCCGTCACCTACCCCCGACGCGGCAGTTTGAGCGCTGCCCGCTGAAGCGCCGGTGTACGGCGCCATTCTTTACTGATCGCCGCTATACCTTGCAGATGATCTCGTTGCCGAACTCCCTGATCATCTCGCGCCCATCGGTGCCACAAACATTCAACGCGATATTGGTTATCCCCGCATCTTCAAGCGCGTGGATTCGGTCGATGATTTCTCCTGGTGTGCCGGTCAATGTCGACATCTTCACCAACTCCGGTGTGATATATCGCTCCTCTCCTTCGCGCAATGAGACCAGGTGTCCGTAGTGCATCTCCTGAAAACGCTTCTCAAGGGGCGTTTTCATTTTCATGATGTGCTCATCAAAGTAGCGCTTCGCGAGCGGGGCCATTTCCGGTGGTGCGAACGGTCCGATCTGCATCTTGTTGGGGTCCCAGTTCGTGTGCAGCAACAAGATCGCAAAAGGCCCTACCTGACGCAGGACGCGTGGCGAGGTGAGCGTTTCTCCGGGGCGCAATACACAACCCGAAGTCAGGTTAGTGCTGTACACGCTCTCCATCGGGCGGCCAGCGGCTTTCGCACTGTCCTTGATTTGATTGATGCTCTTGGTGATGTGTTCGGGATCCAGGCCAATCGTCACCCAGCCATCGGCCAGTTCACCGACCATCTTGAGTGCCTTGGGACCGTTGGACGCCATATGAATCGGAATCGGATCTGCGACGTTGATGTAGCCCCCGTCAGGGTGCAGAAATTTTATCGAGCGTTCGATGTCGCCTTCGCTGTAATTTGCTTCACCGCCGCTGAGAAGGTCGCGGATTACAGTTATCTGGTCGCGCATGGTCTTTAGCTTTATTGGTGGCATGCCCATCACGTTGCGACCGGTAAACCCGGTGCCAACGCCAAGGATTACGCGCCCTGGAGCGAGTTCGTTGATGGTTGCAACCGAGTGTGCCGTGACGGGTGCGATGCGATTACCAAGAATCGAAACGAGCGATCCAATTTTAAGGTGTCTGGTGTGTTCTGCAGCAAGCGCCATGCTGGCATAGACATCGCTGTAGCACATATGCGAATCGTAAAACCACGCGTGCGTGAAACCGTAGTCTTCAGCCAGCTTTGCGTCGTGGTAGGCGCGTATATATGAAGGAAAGGTGATTCCGAAATCCATGGGTTGTTCTCTCAACTGCGCGGACGTTAGTAAAAGGACGTGCAGCGACAGTTTACCGAAAGAAATCGGGCTCTATCGAACTTCAACTTCGATTGACAGCATCGGCCAAGAGCGGTTTTTTCCTCAGCGCCGACAGTCGTAGGGATTCTCGAGCGGCAGGGTTATCGCCGCGCAATAAGGTGCCGCCTCGCCCAAACAGCAGGTAGTTTCAGAAGCTCGAAGCAGCAAAGCGCAGCGTCCACTACGAGAGTCCAACTGACCGAAAAGTCATGGTCAGGAATCCTAATGTCTGGCAACATCCGGTGGGCACAATGCCGGAGGATGCCCCATCGTCCAAATGCGGTACCGAGTGCGTATGCTGCTCCTTCAGGCGCTGCCTGCCAATCACACGACTTTGATGCGGAGACCGTAATGGAACAGAAGCGGCTGGTGATAATTCTGGCCGACATCAGCGGCTATACCGAGTTCATGTTGGAGAACCGCACCTCTGCAGTCCATGGCCAGGCGTGCATCAATTCGCTCATCGAATCGATTCTGACTGAGGTCGATATCCCGCTGACGTTGCAGGAGATTGAAGGCGATGCGGTGTTTCTTTACGCGACCGATCCAGGTCACGACGGAGACTGGCAGCGGACGATGGAAGAGGTTAGTCGAAAAATCGCGAAATTTTTTGACGCGTTTATCGCCGGAATCGGCATCACGTCAGAATCGACCCCTTGCGCATGTGCAATCTGTCGCAACGCAGAAAAATTGGGTATGAAGGTCATCATTCATGTGGGGGAGGCGATGTTCCACGAGGTCGCAGGTCGGCGTCAAATATCGGGCCCCGACGTCATCCTCGCCCACAAACTGCTCAAGAATTCGTTAGACAGTAAAGAGTACTTGCTGCTCACAGAGGCGGCCTATACGGCTATGGGCGCCCACCTTCCCGGCACGTTCGAGTCGCGTCACGAGCGTTATGATGGATTTGAAACAGTCCCGCTACGGGTACGTTTTCTCGAAAAGGATTTTATTGATGCCCGCGATGCGGTTTATAAATTGACCGACAGCGAACGGCAAATCGCGGTGGATGGTTACATCAAGTGGGCCCGCCCTACTGTTCTTAAGGCGTCTATTGACCAGTTTCTTCGCCCAACTGGCGCTCATAGTTGGTGGCAAAGGATTCTGATGGTGATTGACGCGTTGATTACGATTCCAATGTTTCATTTCTATTGGCGACGCGAAATTCCTAAACAACAAGGAGCCAGAGGCAAGCGCCGAGAACGGTAATCCGCTAGCTGATTCCTATCCCTTAATTTTCAGCCGTCGATTTGATCCTCTCCGGGTACCGTTTGTACCGATCAAAATGCCACACCGAACATTCGCTTCCGGTAAAGCACTGTGTACTAGGCAACAAAGCGCAGACCCGATGTTCTTCACGGCGGCCGATTAACGCCACGGCAAGGTGAAGGGGTTCTGAATTTTAGAGAACTGATCGGACGCGAAGTTTAGGACATGCCGACCGGGTTAATGCAGTCGTATCGCGCGGAACCCTGTCGACACCACCCATGCTACGCTGCGCCTGACTTCCGCCGCGCTGACGCGGTGGATCCAGTTCCTCAGTGCGCAGGCGAGAGCTAACAAAATGTTTGACCGAGTTCTCTCACTACTTCACTACGGAGAAGACTACGCGAGCGGTGTAACAGAAAAGCGCGAGATACAGCACACAAACGCCATCGCGCTGATCGCGATTCTCGTCTATTCGATTTACGTTTTCGTCTACGCGGCGCTGAGCGATAGCAGCCACGTGTTCCGCAACTCCGCGATCGTCGTGGCCGCCTTTATCCCGTTCGTATTCATACCGCTCACGCTGAACAAGTGGGGGAAGCTTCGCCTGGCTCGCTGGGCGATGGGCCTTAACTATCCAGGCGTAGTCCTGGCGCTGATCTGCTTTGGTCAGGGGGATTACTTTAATGCTCACTTCTATTTTCTGGCATTTTGCACACTGCACTTCACGTACTTCCCATTGTCACAGTGGCGCGACATTGCCGTCCTTTCTCTGCTCAACCTGAGCCTGTTCGTCGTTAGCTACCTGGGCTTAATTCCGCCACATCCGGATGTTTACCTCGTGGCTACGCCGCTCACTTTTACCCTTGGCATTGTGAACATTCTGTTTAGCGCGCTGATTACCGGCGGCATGTTCTTTGTCGCGGAGTACCGGACCGTCCGCAGTGAGGCTGAACTAGAGACGCTATCCACAATGGATAGTGTGACGGGCTTGTTGAACCGACATGGTTTTACTGCTCGCTTTGAAGAAGAGCGGCGTCGATGCCAGCGCTCCGAGACTATAGGTGCCCTGCTGTTTCTTGACCTGAACAAGTTCAAGGCACTGAATGACGAGTACGGCCACGACGCAGGTGACCTCATCCTTGTTGAAGTGGGGCGACGGATCAAAGGCTGTCTTCGAATGACGGACGTCGTTGCCCGTATCGGGGGCGACGAGTTCGTCGCATTGATGTGCCCGGCGGGCGATGACGATGCCGCCGCAATTGAGCAAGCAAGCGCCACGGTCAGGGGGGTCCACCAGCGGTTATCGGAGGGCTATGACATTCGGATTAATGGCGCGTCCGTTCACTATCAGACTTCTTCCAGCATCGGCATCGCCACATTCGATGGTGCTTCGGATCCGGCAGACGTCTTGCGGCAAGCGGATCAGGCGATGTACCGAGAGAAGAAGGCGCGTGGGTAGCAAGCGACACGCAACGGGGGCAGCTTCGCTCGGCGCCTCCCTAAGCCGGTATCAGAGCGACCGGATCGGGTCGCTGCCGTTCCAGTTTACGGCGGCCGCGGCGACTCTGGCGTACATTGCGCGCATGTCGGGTGTGTCCTGGTAAAACTCGACCATGCAACCCATATCGTGGCGCGCGTCCATGTACACCACACGCGCGTCACCAAACACTAAATCCATCGCCAGCGGGTAGCCCTTCGCGACGTAGTCTGAAATAGCGTCATCCAGATCTTGCGCGAACATGGCGACGTGGTGGAATCCGCAGGTGCCGCCGTGTGGATAGGTATCTGAGTAGACGTTCGCTGTGCGGCTATTCACCTTGATAAGTTCGATTTGGAGCGCGCCAGCCTGGCCGAGAGCGAGGTCGAAGTCGAGCGGCATTTCTTTGCCTCGGTACATGACGGTTAGCACCAGGTTGTGCATCACAAAAAATGGCCCCGCACCGATATTGCTGACCCAGTTGTCTATCGACACATTCAAATCGTCGACCACATAAGCGTTTTGTACAATCACACCGTCAAACATAAGGTTCCCCTTTCCTTCTCGATAGCCGTAAGCCAAGTTAGGGCGAACCCTACACGCATTCTTTCGAAGACGTCTGCCTTGGGTAGTGTTGAGGTCCTGGAAACCGATTCCCAACGCGCCATTTCAAGTACGCAGACATGACTCCTCCTTCCCACGGCGCGGCCAAGTTTTGCCATCAGGAGCCGGTGCGCTATTGGCAGCGCGTGAGGGCAATTCATGAGGACGTCAACGAAGAAGGTCGACAATTGCGATGTCGATTGCGGCCTTCCCAATCGGATCCGCACCGGTCCCGGCTACGTGTCCTAGGGTTGATGGAATGGGTCTCAACTCTGCATTAGTCATGTGGCTCACCTCAATTTCACTGTCGGCGACAGTGAAGTAGAGATCCGTCTCCCCTGGCATCACGATCGCGCGGGCCGTTATCGCACCTAAGGCTGCCGTGAAGTCACCGTTATGACGATCATTTTGGCTAATGTCGGCGTGTTGCCAGGTCCACAGCATGCCCAACAGGTCATTCGCATCATGACGCATGAAATAGTCCTGCATAAATTCAACGGCGTCTTCAACGCACGTCATGCCGAGCTCCCGATATGTTTCTTCGCGAAAGAACGCCTGCGAAAATACCCAGCCCGCGTACACTCTTGCGAAAGCGAGCACACCAACTTCAGGTTGGGTATCGTAATCTCCGTTTGCGAAAGACTGGTCGGCAGTTAGCGCTGCCTTGGCACCGTCAAGGAACAGGTAATTATGCGGAGATACCCGAGCGGCACCGCATATAGGAAGTATCGCCTCGACCATCGCGGGGAAGCGGCAACCCCATTCGTAGGTCTGCAGCCCACCCATTGAGAACCCCATGACTAGCCGAATTTTCTCGATGCAAAGCTGCTCTGTCACCAGGCGATGTTGGCAAGTTACATTGTCGTTGACCGTGATGCCCGGGAACCGGGGGCCGTCGTAGGGTGGGCGTGTGTTGCTCGGCGACGAAGAAAGGCCATTGCAAAACATATTGATAACGATGACATAGTGGTTAGATAGATCGAGTACATCGCTGGCCGCGAACAATGCTTCTGCGTCGTCATGCTGTGCGGCATAGGACGTGAGCACCAGAATCACGTTGTCTCGTGCTGGCGATAGTTCGCCGTAGGTCCGGTATGCGAGTTTGAGGTCCAGTATCGTGCCGCCTTGCGTCTGGAACGCGGGAATCTCGAAAGTTAAACAATCCATAGCCCGACGTTCCTCGACCTGCACCTGCGATGCTCTGATTATGCCGCATTAAAGCGTGGTGACTGGACTGCTGCGCTGTTCTGCAGCGCGACCGCTGGACTATCTACCCGCGACGCTCAGATCGGCAATCAGAAAATGGGTCCCGGGCATGAAGCGACAGTCGTGGTAGATGAGGGCGGCAAGTTCGGGCATCGGCACGGGGTGCTATCCTCCTGTTGGCAGGATAGACATTGATGACTAAGGCGACGATTCAAGGACACCCATGCGCAATTCAGAACGACCGACCACCACGGGCCAGACACCGACAGATTTCGACGCCATTGTGGTCGGTGCCGGCTTTGGTGGTTTATATATGCTCCGAAAACTCCGCGACGACCTCGGCCTCGATGTCCGCGTTTTCGATAAGGCAACTGGAGTCGGTGGCACCTGGTACTGGAACCGCTATCCCGGCGCGCTCTCCGATACTGAGACCTATCTTTACTGTTACTCGTTTGATAGAGAGCTTCTGCAGGAATGGGACTGGAAAACGAGATACATAAACCAGCCGAATATCCTCGCTTACCTTGAGCATTTCACAGACCGCTATGACCTGCGTCGTGATATCCAGTTCGAAACTGGTGTCGCCGGCGCGCAGTTCGACGAACTCAATGCATGTTGGATGGTCGAGACTGATGCCGGCGAGACATACCGCTCAAAGTACCTGGTTACGGCACTTGGCCTCGTTTCGGCGACGAACGTGCCACATTTCAAAGGCGAAGAGACGTTTGCGGGCGAGAAGTATCACACCGGTGCCTGGCCGGAGGACGTGACGCTTGCGGGCAAGCGGGTTGGCGTGATCGGCACTGGATCAACCGGCTTGCAGGTGATTACGGCCATCGCTCCCGAGGTGGAACATCTCACCGTGCTCCAGCGAACCCCGCAGTACAGTGTGCCAGCCGGCAACGGCATCGTGCCGGATGAAGAAATTGCCGACATCAAAGCGAATTACGACGAGATCTGGAAAGACGCAAAGGAGTCGATGACGGCGTTTGGATTTAAGGAAAGCACAGTGCCGGCGATGAGCGTATCTGCAGATGAGCGAGAACGGGTGTTTGAGCAGGCATGGCAGCGCGGTGGTGGTTTCCGCTTCATGTTCGGCACTTTCGGCGACATCGTAACGGACGAGACGGCGAACGATGCGGCAGCAGAGTTCGTGCGTGGCAAGATCGCACAAACAGTGAATGATCCGGCCACAGCAAACAAGCTAACACCGCACGATTACTACGCAAAGCGGCCCTTGTGCGACAGCGGATACTACGCCGTGTACAACCGCGACAACGTGACGCTTGAGGACGTGAAGGAAAATCCCATCGACGAAATCACCGCGCATGGTATACGGCTTGTGGACGGTACCGAACACGAACTCGACGTACTGATCTACGCGACCGGATTCGACGCGGTTGACGGAAACTACAAGAAGCTTGATCTGCTTGGTCGCAACGGCGAAACGATTAGCGAGCACTGGAAGCAGGGCCCGACCAGTTATCTCGGTATGACGGTGAATCAATTTCCCAATATGTTTATGGTTCTCGGGCCGAACGGGCCGTTTACGAATTTGCCGCCGAGTATCGAAACTCAAGTCGAATGGATCACGGATTGTATTGCGCATACCGAACGCGAGGGCCTTGATGTTATCGAGGCGACGCGGGAGGCAGAACAATCCTGGACCGCCACATGCCAGGAAATCGCGGACACAACCCTATTCGCGAAAGGCGATAGCTGGATCTTTGGCGCGAACATACCGGGCAAGCCGAATACCGTGATGTTCTACATGGCTGGGCTCGGTCGTTATCGCGAAGTACTCGATGGGGTCGTGGAAGAGGACTATCGAGGTTTCGACGTAGACAGAGCAGTGCGCGTTCGCGAATCAGGTGGCTTAGCAGCTGGTTAACGTTGCGACCGGTTATTGGGCTCCAAATGGTCGCTGCCTGGTTTGCGTGACGTTGGTTGGGCAGCGCGGGTCTTCGATGTCGCCCGGGCGGAAGTGTCGCTCAAGCCCGGAGTTGGCACACCCTGGGTGCTTGACACTATGTTCTGAGCGCTAGCTTCAATCTCCTGCCTTTTGACGCCGCAATGTGCCGAAGTATAATCGAGCGCCCACTCAACAAATCCGTTACCGCACGGCGGCTCGCACTCTTGGGTCTGCGACAAGCGACCATAAAGACTAAGGGCGATGAGAATGTGCGTTGTGCGAATCATTTCAATTTCCGCGACTACGCTCAATTTTGGCTGCCCTCATACTTTGCGTCGCGATGATGGTGGGTGCGATTGCGGTGTTGTCTAATCCGATTGCGTACCTCGGTTTGTCCTGCGGCGATAGCTTCTGTTTGCTCGCACATGCGTTTCTGGCAGGGAGCGCATCTTAATGTCCGAGATCCGTGCCTGGCTCGAAGCAATAGACTTAGGGGAATACGCTGCCAGCTTTGAGGAAGAGCAGGTTCTTATTGAAGACCTTCCTGAGTTAACCAGTGATGACCTGAAAGAAATGGGTCTCCCGCTGGGTCCGCGCAAAAGGGTGTTGAAGGCTGCGAGGGGTGATAAATCTGGCACCCCGGCTTCCCCGGTTCCTGAACCTGTTTCCACCACTCCCCGGACTGTCGAAGATCGTTCACCTGTCCTGGCCGGGACCAGTCCCGAGAACGGAAACGCAAAACGGCGGATCCCATCCAGGGCCGGCGGTGGGCGGCGGCAACTGACGGTCATGTTCTGCGACCTGGTGGATTCGACGGCGTTGTCGGGTCGGCTGGACCCGGAAGATCTGCGTAGCGTGGTGCGGGCTTATCAGGATACGGCAGCAGCGGTGATCACTCGGTACGAGGGCCATATCGCCCAGTATCTTGGCGATGGCTTGCTGATCTATTTTGGTCATCCTGTTGCCCACGAAGACGACGCGCGCCGGGCGGTGTTGACAGGTCTCGACATCATCGAGGAGATGAAGGCGCTGAACGTTCTCCTGCAACGTGAGCAGGGGGTTCGACTCGCGCTGCGGTTGGGTATCCACACGGGTGTCGTGGTGCTGGGCGAGATGGGCGGCGGTGAGCAGCACGGTCATCTCGCGCTCGGCGACACACCGAATATCGCAGCGCGTCTTGAAGGGCTCGCGGCACCGGATACGATCATCATTAGCGGCGCAACGGCGCGGTTGGTGCATGATGACTTCGCATTAGAGGAGCTAGCTCCCCGGACACTCAAAGGGGTTGCGGAGCCGATGATGGCGGCGCGCGTGCTGCAGCCCAAAGCGGTCTCTAACGAAGCCGATGCGGGAGTCGTGGTCGAAGGCCGGTTTCTAATTGGTCGCGAAGAGGAAGTGGGCTTGCTGCACCGGCGTTGGGAGCAGAGCAAGGATGGCTCCGGTCAGGTCGTAGTGCTTACCGGCGAGGCGGGCATCGGCAAGTCGACGCTGGTAGAGACGATCTACGGCACCATCGCGGAGTCGGATGGGGTTCGCGTCGTTTTCCGTTGCTCGCCCTATCATCAGAACAGTGCGCTGTATCCCATCATTGAACATTTACAGCGGGTCTTACGGTTCGAACGTGAAGACAAGCCGGCCGACAAGTTCGAAAAGCTCGAGGGAATGCTAAAAGGGTATCAGTTCATTGCCGACGACACCGTGCAACTATTTGCAGCGCTGTTGTCGCTACCACTGCCGGAAGGACGTTATGCACCGCTGACCTTGAGTCCGCAGCTGCTGCGACAGTCTACGCATGACGCGCTCGTCGCCTGGCTGACGGAGGAGACCGAGCGCTCATCGGTGCTGGTGGTGTTTGAAGATCTGCACTGGGCGGATGCCTCGACCATGGATATGGTCGGTGTTCTGGTCGAAGAAGTCCCGACGGTACGGATGCTGATCCTGCTGACAACACGACCGGAGTATGTGCCGCCGTGGCCGCCGCGCTCGCACCTGACACCGTTGACGCTGAATCGTCTGGAACGCCAGCAGGTAGCGGCGATGGTGACGCATTTGGCGGGTGGTAAGACGCTGCCAGAAGACGTGGTCAAGCATGTGGTGAGCAAGACCGACGGGGTGCCGTTGTTTGTCGAGGAGCTGACGAAGACGCTTTTGGAGTCGGATATTTTGCAGACGGTAGACGGGCAGTACCGGCTGGCGGGTCCGCTTACCAGCGTGAGTATTCCGAGCACTTTGTATGACTCTTTGATGGCGCGGCTGGACCGTTTGCCGGACAGTAAAGAGACCGCGCAGTTAGGAGCGGTGTTGGGTCGTGAGTTCGCCTACGAAATGATCAAGGCGGTCACGCCCGAGGACGACGAGGTTCTACAGACACGCCTCAGCGAACTGGTCGATGCCGAGTTGTTATATCAGCGCGGGCGGCCACCGCGCTCGAAGTACACGTTCAAGCACGCGTTGATTCAGGATGCAGCCTACGCCTCGTTACTGCGCAGTACGCGGCAGGGTTACCATCGGTCTATAGCAGAAATGCTCGAGCGCCAGTTCCCGGAGCTGGTCGAGACCCAGCCTGAGCTGGTAGCCAGTCACTACACCGAGGCTGGTAGTGCGACGCAAGCGATACCCTACTTGGTTACAGGCGGGGCAGCGCGCGGCCGAGCGCTTTGCCAACGAGGAGGCAATCAGCCACTTCAAGCACGGGCTGGAGGTGGTCGCGGGATTGCCTGAGAGCAGGGACCGGGGCCATAGGGAGCTCGCGCTGCTCGCGAACCTGGGGCCGACGTTGATGGCCGCGCGGGAGCTGGGTGCGCTGTGGGAGCGGACGCGCAGCTTGGTGCAGTCGATCGGGGAGACACCGCTCGCGGTGCCGGTCTCCTATGGCGCGTGGTCGTACTATCTCGTTCTTGGTGACATTCATGAGTCGCTGACGTACGGGCGAGAGTTGCTGGCGTTGGCTGAGCAAAGTCACGACGAGGGCGCGCTCATCGAGGCGCATTTCGCGCTATGCGGTACGAACACCTTACGTGGGGATTTGACCGAGGCCGTGAGACACGGTGAGCAGGCGGTCGCGCTCTACGGACACACCCCGCGGCCCGAGTTGGCACTCCAATATGGCCACGACCCGGCGATGTCGAGTGGCGTATTAACGGGCTGGGCAAAGTGGCTGCTCGGTTATCCGGACCGTGCTCTCGAAGCGAGCCACGCGGGACTCGTTATGGCTAACGCCGTGGCGCATCCACACAGCATTGCCTATGCACGTTGCGTTCCCTCGGCCCATCTGGACATCTGGACCGGCGACACTGTCGCCGCCGTTGCCAATGCTGAAGCCGCGGCCCGCTTGAGCCAGGCGCAGGGGTTTCAATTCTTCGCGGCCTGGGCGCGTATTTCAAAAGCTGAGATCCTCATCGAAGAAGGCGCGCTGGTGACGGGTGTTGAGGCGCTCCGCGAGGCAGTCGCGTCCTACCGCGCTATCGGAGGGGGGATGCTTGTTACGATGTGGTTAGCGTACCTCGCAGAAGGTCTCGGACGCGGAGGACAGTTCAAGGCGGGGCTGGAGACGCTGGATGAGGCGAGGGATCTCGTGGAGCGGGGCGATGAGCGGTATTACGAAGCTGAGTTGTATCGTCTGCAGGGTGAGCTGATTCTAGGTCTGCGAGAACCGGATGCCGAGGCGACGGCGGAGGGATGTTATCTGAAGGCCATCGAGGTGGCCCAGGGACAGCTGGCGAAGTCTCTCGAACTACGTGCAGCTATGAGTCTGGCACGTTTGTGGCATCAACTAGGCAAGGCCGACGCTGCGCGCGAGCAGTTGGCGCCGGTCTACGATTGGTTTACCGAAGGCTTCGATACGAAGGACCTGCAAGCCGCAAAGACGCTCCTGGAGGAGTTGGGATAGCGTTCCTGTATTCACACGTTCCTCCAAAGGGGACAGATTTATTTGCCCCGTTTTCGTAACCGGTTGGGGGGGCAAATAAATCTGTCCCCTTTGGAGAGCCATGATATCTCTTGAGAGTCTATTTCGCCCCATCGCAATGATTAGGACCATGGCCGCTTAATTCGGATAAGCAGACGCTCAGATTAGTACCCCTAATCGACGCAATCGGCCAGAAGCAGTCACCCGAACGGGTAAAAGGCAAGACTTGCACTCCAGGGTTGAAAAAGTCTGTCGCAACATTGCTGCCAGGAATAGTCGCTAACGGTCGCACGGCTAGCGATTAGGCCGACAGAAGCAGCGGCAGCCACGCGAGCGAGTCCTCAATCGGCGTGCAGCGCGTCTAGATTCCGAGCGCCTGATAGTCGAGCGTAATGGCCTGCAGATCGGCCAGGTTATTGTAGTAACGTAAGCGTGATTCAAGGTTCCGCACCCTTGCGTCGGCGCTACGTTCCTCGCGCAAGTTGACGAGGAAAAAATCACTTGCGCCGGCCGCGAACCGCTTCCGTTCGGCATTAACCATTTTCTGCGCCTGTTCGGCTTCCTCATGGGTAATGTCGACGAGTTCGCGCGAGGCGTTGATGTTCGTGCTCAGGCGTGTGACATCGGTGGTCAGGCGGTCTTTGACCAGGCGACGCTCCAGCGCCAGTTGACGCAGACGAGCGTATGACTGGGATGCCAGACCCGTGCCGCGGCGACGTTCCAGCGGGATGGATATTTCGAGGTTAACAATGGCGTCGAATCCTTCGCGGGTACGGCTGCCACTGCCAACATCGTGCGCCGCCTTGAGGCCAAGATCGATGCGCGGCTTTAGTTCGTTCTCTGCCAACAGCAAGCGCTTGCGTTCGATCGTCGTCAGATTATCAATTCGCAGTAGCTCTGGCCGCTGTCCTAGCACGCGCTCGATCAACGCGTCGGCGTTGGAATTTAACGGCTCGACGTCCGGAAACTCGTTCGGCAGCTGTTCCGCCAGCGGTTTCAGCGGAGCTCCGTCGGTGTCGCGTAAGTAAAGCGATACATTGATGGCGGCGACGCTGAAGTCACGTTCGGCGCCGGTTAGCAACGCCTGCCGTCGTAGCAGGTTTTGACGGTTTTCGACCACGTAGATGGCCGCCACATCACCTTCGCGGGCGCGACGTTCCAGTCCACTGATGCGATCCTCGGCTAATGCGAGCAAATTCTGATACACACCCAAACGTTGCCCAGCGACCAGCCATGCCCAATAGGCACGCGCCGCATTACGCTGAGTCGTCAATCGAGCCAGTACGAGATCGATCTCGGCTTCGCGTAGGCTGAGCTCCGCGTTGCTCACTGCGAACCGCTGCGCGTCGATGGCGCGGTCGCGCCACAACGAAAAAACCACACCAAGGCTGAATTCCCCGCCATCATTGGTAACGAGTTCTTGCTCGTAGATGGGAAAATCATCATTCGAAACACGGTACCCAGCGTAGATTTTTGCATTCGAGGATGGCAGTCGTTTCGTTAGGCGATTATCGAGCGCCGCACCGTCGTAGAAGCCGTCGGCCCAGATCAGACCATCCTGCTCGAGCGCGAGGTCAAACGCGCCCAGCGCCGTGGTTATGCGCCCTGTGCGAATGAGTTTCTCCTCAACCGTCGCTTGAATACTCGGGAAATGATCCCGCGAAGTTTCCAGGACTCGTGCCAGGGTCAGCGGTTCGGCGGCCGCGCCTAACGCCCCGCACACCAACCCTAAGATGGAAATCACAGGGATCGTTCTCATGGCGATGTCGCGGCGGCCGGCGGGCGCGGCGGAAAACGGTTGAGCTGGCGCCAAAATTCGTAGCCGAGGCGGACACTGCTGAGTTGGATCCAAGATTGTGCTTGCCCGCCAAGTCGCAAATAACGGTCGTCGGGCCACGGCTCAGCCGGGTCCTCGGCGATTAGCACGCGGAAGCGACCATTCGCGTCGGCCATCGGATCAATGGTGCTGACGACGCCGCCGAACGTTCCAACCGCAGTCTCTGGCCAGCCACTGAACTGCACTGCCGGCCAGCCCTCGAACATGACCCTCGCCGCTAAGCCAGGCCGGGCGAGCGGGGCGTCGAGGCCGCTAACGAAAACCTCTACTGCTCACTCGATGTGTTCCGGGGCGAAACTGGCGATGGCGTCGCCAGCCTTAACGACCGTCGCAGTATTGCCGGACAAAATATGCACGATGCGTCCGTCCTCAGGTGCGCGTACGATTTGTGACGATCGACGCGAAAGGTTGATATCGGTTTGACTCAGTGAGGCGCGCGCTGCCGCTTCACGCGCTAAGGTTTCCTGATACTTGATCTTGGCGCCTTCGAAATCTTTGCGTGAACTCAGACCGTCGTTGAAGAGTCGTTCCTGGCGCCGGTAGTCCAATAGCGCGGTTTCAGTTGCACCGCGAGCGGCTGCAAGGCCATGGGCGACTGCTGAGCGCTCGGCCTCGAGACGTTCAATGAAACGTGGATCAACGTCACTAATTTCGACGACAGGATCGCCGGCTTTGACGATGCTGCCGTCGTGTACGAACCAGCGGTTGATGCGGCCCTCGACCAGTGCACTGACCGGTTGGATCCGGTCAGCAGGGTTCAACGCGACGACCTGGCCGCTACCCGGCGCGGTCTGCAACCACGGTACGGTCCACATCAGTACACCGCACACGATGAGCAACAATATCACCACACCTGCGAACGCGCGCAGCGGCGACGGCGGCGCTGCGGGTAAGCGACTCAGCAACGCATCGATGTGTCGTTGATCGGCGAAATCTACCAGGGGGCGGACGTCAGGTTGTGTGTAAGATTTCATGGTCCAGACACGCGTTCCGCATCGATTGCGGCCTCGTGTCGGCTGATGACGAGCCCGTGGGCTTCAGCGAGACCATCGATGGACGCAAAATGCGTCTGCTGATCAAAATCGAGCAACACATAATCGTCATACAGGTAGAGATCGCGCCGGTGTGAAAAGCACAGTACGGTCGTAGTGGTCGAGTCGCGCAGGTAACGCATCACTGAGTTGCGAGCCTCATGGCTGAGCATGTCGAAAAGCGATGTCAATACGATGACTTGCGGTTTGGCGACGATCGCGAAGGCGATCTTGAGCTTGATGACACCCGCGACGGACAGAGGGTAACCATCGGGCGTGAGGTTGACGTCTAGGTTGTCCGACATCTGAGGGAGATCGCTGTGAAGACCGACGGTTTCGAGGACCGCACGCATACGCGCGCGGCTCAGATCGGGATCCGCAATCGCGAGATATTCGGCGATTGAACATTCCGGGATCATGGCGTTGTCGATCACCAGGACCTCGTTACGCAAACGGTGCACGTTGAAATCATCGACATCATGTCCGCCGAGCATTATCCGTCCGGTTTCGGGGCGCGCGAAGTTGAGTAGCAAATTTACTATCGAGGTGATCTGATTCGTCGAGCGCGTTTCGATCATCGCCACGCGGCCGGCTCCGAATTCGTAGTCGAGCAGGAATTCGGCACCCGGTAACGAGATCCGAACCTGCTCGAAACGAACGGTCGGTTGCCATTCAGTAATACCGCCGTCAGTGCGCATCTGTTCCTCGTCCAGGGTGTAGAGCTGCAGGAGCTTGGTCATCGCGGCATACAAGTCGTAATAGAGTTCGAGATAGTAACCAATGCGTGTCAGACCATAAAAGACTGCTGAAAAGATCAGCTCGGCGGCGACGAGTTGTCCGATAGTCAGTTCGCCTCGCACGACTAGCCAGCCGCCGACGCCTAACAATGCGGCGCTGGCGCCGGCAAAGAGCAGCAGAAATCCAATGACCTGCGCAAACGTAAATCGAAAATGGCGGCGATGCTCGTCGATATAATTACTGCGTACCTCGATCGTTCGCGCTAGGGCGTAATCGATTGTTCGACTCGACTTGAAAAATGTGTTCGAGCGGGCGAGGCTTTCCAGCCAGCGAGCGGCGTCGTATTTATTCGCCGACAGATCTAACGCCGAGCCCGCGGCGCCGGGGTCAAAAATCCTGAATACGAGGTAGGTCAGAAAAACGACCACGGCGTTAAAAACCAGAAACACTGGATGATAGAACGAGGTCACGGCAATACCAACGGCAGCCTGAAGAAGTGTTGCCAGCGCGCCAGTAAGCAGCGGCGGCAGACTTTTTTGCACCGTCATTATGTCGAAATAGCGATTCACCAGTTCGTCGCGATTGATGCTCTCCATGAACGGCTGTCGCGCATAAATCAGCCGCAACGTTACTTCGGACACGATGCGGGAAAAGAATCGGCGCTCGAATAACTCCATCAGGTAAACCTGCAGCGCAACGAACAAGCCTGAAAACAACAGTAGACAGAAGAGAACAGATGAAAGGACGAATACCTGCTGATACAAAGCGGAGTTGACTACGGTACTGATGAGGACTTGGACGGATAGTGGTACCGACAACGTCAACGCGCTGATACTAAGACCATAGACAAGCACGAGCCAATAGAAACTACCTTCGGGACGTAGGATCAGCCGGAACAGCTGGAAAAAATTGCGGGTGTGGTGGTTTTTCATAAACGGAACGTCCGGGCGGTGACATTGACCTGCACACGATGTCTTTTGGCGTAAGCTTTATACTTTAAACACATACATACATACATACATACGCTCAAAACAATAACAGTTCGTCACTAATCTTCCGTTCAAGCGAAATCTCACAATAATTTTCCGTAAATCCTGAAGCCTCTCCGATTAGCTTCGCGTCGTACGTACTCTCTATATTTCTCTGCGATCGCGGTGGACGTAGAAAACACTCCTACATTGGCTTCGCCAAAGGCCGTCATTAACCCGTTGTCGTCGCATTCATCAACCACCAGCGGCCGAATTTCATTATGTCCAAACCAGTCATAAAACCGGCCGCGCTTTGTCCCAATTGATGATTTTAGGTCTTGATGCTCGGACCGGCAGGTCCGAGCGTCAAGATGTCGAGATTCAACACTGCAGATCCGCCAACAGCTTATCGAAATCGTTTTCAGAACACGCAATCTTAAGATTGACTTTATTTCCCGGTGCGGATTCGAGTCTCCGATAGACGAGCAATCTCGCAATGGGCTGACTTCGGCGACGCACGAATGTCGCTTGTGGGTAGATCTCGCTAGTCTGTAGGATTTCGGTGAGCGCTCGCTTTCGCAAGACCAACGGACCGATTGATCGGTAGGACCTAACGAACGTTGCAGAATTCTATCGAACTTCCCAATCAGCAACTTCTCCGTCAAAGACGTCGAACATTGGGTGTGTTTCAAATTGCTCAATGGCGATGTATTTGGCGTGGCGACCTGGGTCGCGTGATTCTAATTTGAGAAGCAAGTGTCGAACCTCGTAGGCGATCTGTCGTATGCTAACGTCAATACGCGCTTTAGAACGCGAAATACCGATTTTTGCTCGGTCGAAATTGTAAGCTCGGGCTAGTGCCTCCCAATGAACGTAGTACAAATACCTACGTATAGCAGATATTGGATTTGATAATGCTTTGAATCGAATTAGCTGCGGATGATTCTTGTATCCCTTCGTATCTCCTTTGAGTACTTTTTGTGCGAGCAAACCCTCTCGCCATAGAGCCACCAACCCTTTCATGAGAAAGTTCTCTGCACCCATCCAACGTTTCAGTGTGCCAAACGGATGTTCAACGGTGTCGCGTCGCATTCGCATTGTCTCTGGATGGCGATCAAGACGATTGCGCATCGCCTCAAGAACATCTTCGCGTTCCCACCGACTGACTCGGCGTTCCTTACCCGTTGTGCACTTCGGTTTCAATGCACATTGACCGCAGTTCGATGTCCAGTAGCGAGTGATCTGTTTACCGTATTCTTCACGAGTCGAGCGCCGCTTTAATCGTTCACCTGCCGGGCATTGATATTCGTCGTCCTCGACGACGTATCGGAAGTCGGCTTTGTCGTAGAGCCCCTTGGCTTTGTTATTCGATGTCGTTGTATGGGGCACATACGCGGTGATACCTGCCTCATCACAGGCCAGCACTTGTTCGCCTTTGAAGTAACCCCGGTCGGCGACTGCGTCGAGTGTGTCTACACCCATCGCCTCTCGCGCTGCAATGGCCATCGGCGAAAGTTGGTTGCGATCGTTGAACTGGTTCGTGACTTCATGCGCGACAATCAGGTGATTGTCAGGCTCCACCGCCGTTTGGACGTTGTAACCAACGATCTCCGTGCCACGGGTTCGCAGAGAGCGTGCTTCTGGATCGGTTAGCGATATCTGTTTGTCTTCACGCTTGTCGAGTTCGGGCTCCAACGCATCGAGCTCTGCCAGCGCCTCTTTCAACGATGCAATCTTCTCCTTCAACATCGGTGTTTGGATCGCCACCACCTCCTCGGACTTCTGATCCATCTTGTCCAATCGATAGAAATACCGGTCGATGCGACGCTCAAGCTCCTCGCGCCGACGTTTGATCTTGCCTGGCGTGACGTTGCGGTCTCGGTTGTTGACCCCTTTGAACTTGCTACCATCAATGACGACCGTGGATTGGCTGAGCAGATTGAGTTTGCGACAAACGGTGACAAACTGTTTGCAGACTTCGCGAATACCACGACCGTTGTCCTTGCGAAAGTTGGCGATGGTCTTAAAGTCCGGCGTCAAACGTTCGGTCAGCCACATCAACTCAACATTGCGCTGACTCTCGCGCTCCAACCGTCGACTCGAATGTACTCGGTTGAGGTAACCTTAGGCGTAAAGCTTTAGCATCACCGACGGGTGATACGCAGGTCGGCCCGTTAGTTGCGGGACCGTTCCTGCAAAGCCGAGCTTCTCTAAATCAAGCGCATCAACGAACGCTTCAACAACTCGGACAGGGTTATCTTCGGTGACGTAATCGTCCAGACACTCGGGCAGTAAGCTCATCTGAGAGCGCGTTTCGCCCTGAACAAATCGCTTCATGTGAGGACACTCTGCGGGAATGTCTAATTATACTTTTGGGGATCGGGTTTTTACACACTCTGGGCACATTTCAGTCACTTCTAGGCGTCTCTCAGCAGTCCTCTTTCCTGCCCGATACGATCAGATTCCACGCTCCTTCAAATCTGTTCGCCATTCCCGTCTTCCGTTCCCTCAATCTTCATGAGCAGAGGCGGGAGAAACAGCAACACTGTCGCCAAAGCACACACGATAACGATCGCAACCGAGAGCCCCATTTTCGAATTCATACCGAACTGAGAGGTCGAGAGCACCAGGAAGCCAGCGACGAGAACGATAGAGGTCACGATCAACGCGCGACCAACGGTATTGAATGCGTACGTCACGGCAGCAGCTGAGTCCATGCCTTGTTCGCGACGAGCGCGCAGATACTTGCTCAAAAAGTGCACCGTATCGTCCACCACAATGCCGAACGTCATGCTCGCGACCACGGACAGGGCCATGCCGACTTCGCCGTTGATAATGCCCCAAATGCCGAAGCCCATGCCAATTGGTGCGAGATTGGTAATGAAAGTCAGCGCGCCTATCTTGAGTGAACGCAGCGCGACAATCAGCACTAACGAAATCAGGGCCAATGCAACTGTTGTCCCCGTAATCATGGCGATGGTGTTGCGCAGCATGAGATGGGTAAACATCATCACCATGCCGGACCCCTCAGCATGCCCGATGCCGACTGTATGTTCGTCCAGCCATTCGCTCGCGCGCCCGGTAATTTCGATCGTTTTTGCAGTCGGGATGGGTTTGAGGGTGGCAATCACGCGGGTCGATGATTTATCGACGTTGATTTGATTATTCAGGTCGAGCCCGTAGGGCAGCGACATTTCATAAAGCAGCAGATACTGCGCTGCAAGGTTTCGTGATTCGGGCAGGGTGTACATCGCCGGATCGTCACCGTGCATGTTTTTGTTCAAACGCTTCATCGTGTCGGTGATCGAACGCACGTGTTCGGTTTCGGGCTGTGACCGCCACCAGTTGGCGAACTCATCAGTCAGGCGCAGGAACTCAGGGTCACTAACGCCTCCGGATTCGCCTGAATCGAGCGAATAGTGAACCGCATAGAGCCCGGTCAAATTGTCCAGCATGAAATCCGTGGCGATACGGAATTCCATTTCCTCGCCAAAATACTCCACAAACAAATCGTTGAAGTGGTTGCGCGGTACGTTCGCCACGAGCCCAACGATGACTATCGTCATCCCCCAAAACAAACCACGCCGGCGCCGGATAACGAAGCTCGCGAGCGTTCTAACCCAATTGTCCTCCGCTGAGCGTTGTCGAATCGGCCCGGTCGGCAGGATGGCCAGCAACGCTGGCAGGAAAGTCGTGGACAGAACCAGCGAGATGATCACGCCGATTGCGACAACGGTGCCCATTTGCTGAAACGGCGGGGATTCAGAAAAGTTCATGCTCATAAATCCGATCGCGGTGGTCACGCTGGCTAGCGCGACCGGATTCATATTGATGCGAAGGCTCTCGTTAACCGCCTCATGCTTGCTCAGACCTTCACGCAGTTCGTGAAAGTAGGAAATGAGGATGTGGACGGAATTCGCAACTGCCACGGTGAGAATGATATTTGGCGTCCCGGCCCCCGTCGGTGTGATCGGGAACCCAAGGTGCCCGGAAATACCCATCGCGGCGGCGACCGACATGGAAAAGACGAATAGCGTTGCGACCGTCCCCACGATGCCACCGGCAAGAAACGCGATGAGTAAAAACATGACACCGAAACTGATCGGTGCAAGCACGCTCATGTCGGCAAGTGCAGCCTCACTCACCGCACTATGCATGGCGAGCATCCCGGAGATATAGATATCGACATCCGGGTAGGCGGCTTCAAACTCAGCTGCCAGCGCGCGGGCCTGCCCCATCGCAAAGGGAAGTTCTTTTGTTTCGTCGACGCCGGGAAGGAGCACGTTGACATTAACTGCGGTCACTTTCGCGTCCGACGCGACGAGATATTTGTTCAGTTGCGGCTCAGCCAGGGCAATCGCTTTGACCCTCGCGAGATCTGCGTCGCTGAACTCGGCGGCATTCTCGACCAAATCGCCAACCGCCAAGTCATCATCGATAGCTTCGGTGTGCTGGAAATTCGTCACCGAATCAACACGATTGGAGTAGGGCAGTTGCCACGCTTGCTCGGTTAGCGATTCGACAAGCGTCAGGAATTTGCGCGTAAAAACCCTGCCGTCTTTCGGCGCCAGCACGAACATGAACGAGTCGTCTTTCGTATAGGCGTTCTCGAGGTGTTCAAACGCGATCAAATGTGGGTCTTGAAGCCCAAAGTAGACGCGATAGCTTTGCGTAAATGTCAGGTGGCGCGCACCACTCGCGGCGAGGCCTACAAGTAACAGGCAAGCGACGATGATGGGCCAGCGGGCGCGAATCACCCACGCGGCGAGGCGAGATTCCAAATCATGCATTAGATAAAAGTCTGCCTTAAAGAGTTGGCGCACAGTCCAATGGTCCTGGCGTCGTTCAACGGCTATTTCCTGATTGAGCGTTAGCGATTGCGTCGAGTGAGATCGTTCAACAGTTCGGCTTGCCGGTTCAGCGTGGTCGAGACGACTGCGCTAGCAGGTCGCCTACAAACTACTGCACATATCTTGTATGGCATTGGCTGGCACGTTAGAGCGGAATGCCTGCACCGCTTGTGCGAAATCCCACATTCGCGGAAAACTGTCGTCACTTGCTGCTCAGTACGGATCAACACGCACGACGCGACGCGGCTAATTATCAGTCAGAAATCTGCATGCCGGACAGAAAGGATGAGTTGCACGAAACTTGTCCCGTTCCGGGCTATCGGCCGGCGATTATAGGACGAAGAACCAGGCTCGCAGAAATCTCGCTCGTCGATGCGCTCATTGGCGGTTTCCGTGCTCGGGCGCGAACGAGTGGCGCGCATAAGCGAGATAAGTTTGTGACCCTCGAGCGTTTGTCCGTTGAGTGACATGACGGGCCGGGACACGGCGGCCTGAAGCGAGTTTCCTCAGGTCGCACGATTGCGAAGGATTCGGCCATTCGGTGTTACCAGTCCAAATGTAAAAATCTTAAGAAAATCGTGCGTTTCAGGCCGGCGAAAGTTAAGTAATCTTTACAAATTCAGGCCTCGAAACGCTCCTGGAATCGGTATTTATTCCTAACTTGTTGATAAAAAAGAATAAAAATTAACTGGCTCGAATATTGCTGTGTCAACTGCAAGGTTTTGATTTGCTAACAAGAATCCGGGGAAGACGATATGCGGAATTTGGTACTTGGACTGTCAGCTAGTTTGCTGATGCTAGGTGGGACGACGGCGTCAGCGACTTTGAGCTACTCGGTCAGTGACGCGTCAGGTTCGTGTGGGGGACATGGTCTCTGGACTGCAGGGTCTGTTGTTGTGGCCGGGCAGGCGGGTGGTTGCACCCCCTATTTCTCAGTTGACGCTACTCAGAGTACGTTCGTGATTGATGAGAATAATCTCACTGCAGCGCTCGATATGCGGGTCGACAACAATGTGCTCGGTAACGTCCACGCTATCGTCGATCTGGATTTAGGTGGTTTTGCCGAAGCGCATAATCCTTACAAGCTCGAAGGTGGCTTGCCCTACCTTGCTGCTAATGACGGGTCTTCTTTACCGAGTCTGTTAGATAACCTGAACAATTACGACATCGACTTTTTTACCACGGTGTCGGGCAACATTAAGTTCTATTTGGACGATGTTCTGCAGGACACTGTCGACATCGACGCGTATGCGGGTGGGCACGCCTTCCAGTGGGGACTGGGTGCCAATGCCAAGAGTCAATCTGCTTTTGGGGGTTCGGCCTGGCTCATTCCTGATGGCTTCAGCGGTCACTGGGATCTCAACCTGACGTTTACGAGTATCCCAGGCGGAGCTCGGGTACCTGAACCGGCGACGCTCGGGCTGACCGGCCTGGCGCTGTTAGCTTTCGCACGTGGACGTCGACGTCGCCAACTCGCTGGCTAAAGCAGCGACGCCAAGCTTCGAAAAAGGCCCTCCGTGTGAGGGCCTTTTTTTGATTGGCTAGTCCAATGTGCCTACCAGAGGGGCAGTCAGGCTTGCGTTCGTGTTGCGATCGACGCCATATTGACGCCGTTCGGTGGTGCCAATGGCTAAGCCAGCGCCCTTGAATTGATGATTATTTTTCGGAACCTGAGTTATGTCTATCAGCCTCGATTCACTCGATATCCATCGTCCACAACGTTATGCCACGCAAGGTTTTCCGTGGGCGGAATGGGATTTGTTACGGCGCGAGGCGCCGGTTTTCTGGTACGAGCGCGACGACGTTGAACCGTTCTGGGCGGTGACCCGCTACGACGATGTGATGACGATTTCCGGTAACCCGGAGGTCTTCATTAACGGCGGGCCGCGTTTGCGGCTGGCACTGAAGGGTGAACCCGAATTGCTCCGTGGTGGCCTGGATGAATTCGGTAAATCGCGTGGCTGGGATCCACAGGAACCACCGGATATGGTGTTTATGGACAACCCGCGCCACCGGCACGTGCGCAAAGCCTCAAGCTGGGCTTTCACGCAAGGGTGCATGCGCGGACTGATGGCCCACTTTGACGACCTGTCGAGCACCTTTGCCGAGGAATTCATCGCAGAGCTGGAAGCCGGTCACGCGCAGGGCCAAGCCTACGACTTCGTGCACGGATTTGCCGCAAAGTTACCGCTCGCCGCGGTAGGCGAGATCATGGAGTTGCCGGGCGAGGACTGGAAGCGCATTTTGATCTGGTCTGAAGCCATGATTGGTGAAGTGCCGCCCGAGCACATTTTGCCGGGCGAAAGTGTGACGCAAGCGGCCGAGCGCAGCATGAACGAATTCCGCACCTACCTCGAGGTCATGGTGCAGGCGCATCGCGTGGAAGGCGGCGGTCCGTCAGAATTCATCAACCGTATGGTGGACGCGGAAATCCAGGGCGAGCCGATGAACGACCAGCAATTGATTGGTTATTTATTTCTACTCATCGGCGCTGGCAACGACACTACGCGCAATGCCACCGCTGGCGGCCTTGCGGCGCTACTGGAACATCCCGAACAATGCGAACTGTTGTGCGCTCAGCCGGATTTATTGCCGGGTGCGGTGAATGAGATTCTGCGTTGGACCTCGCCCGTCATCAGTTTCCTGCGCACCGCCACGCGCGATTTTGATCTCAGCGGCACGCTGATTAAAAAAGGCGAGACCGTGTGCGTGTTCTATCCATCCGCGAACCGGGATGAAGCGCATTTCGAAGATCCGTATCGCTTCGATATTCAGCGCACTCCGAATGATTATCTGACCTTCGGGTATGGCGCGCATTTTTGTATCGGCACTAATCTCGCCCGTGCCGAACTCACGTCAATGATCAAAGCACTCATCCCGATTCTGCCGCGTCTTGAGCTGGCCGGTGGCGCAACACGCATCGCCAACACGCACGTATCGGGTTATTCACAATTGCCAGTGCGTTTGCGTGCCGCGGAGCAATCCGCAGTGGCCTGAAGCAAGCGGCGCGATTAGTCAGGCGGTGGAATGATGCCGGTCAGCGAAGCCCGCGCCGACACCTCTATCCAATTGCCGTCCGGATCGAGAATGAAGCCATAGCGGGCGATTTCGCCGAGTGTCTTCGGCGCCTGCCCGAGCCGACCGCCGCGCTTGACGATTTGTGCGCAGCTCTCGTCTGCGTCGTAAATTTGCACAGTCAGGTAGCGAAAATCAGGGCCCATAAAGTCGTCGCTGTCACTGCCCCCCGGTCCTTCCACGACGAATAACAGGCTGTCGCCGCAGCGCGCGGTACGTGGACCGGCCTGCTCGAATTCCATTGCGTTCAGGTAGAAATCCATCATGCGGTCAGGGTGCGGGGTCGAGACTGTGACACCAATGCCGACCACACCATCAGTCCCCGGCGGTACCAGACGCACCGTTTCGCCGCCCGGATGTTGTCCCACCCATTCAGGATGTTCGGCGCGTGCGATGGTCAGGCCGGTATAGCCTGAGCGAGGCTGCGGCGGGAACGGATCGGGAAAGTGATTGACCTTAATGACTGAATCGTGGGCATCGTAGCGATGCTGAATGACGCCGGGCGCCAGCTCCAGTTCGTGATCCAGCCGCAGTCCGACTGTGTCACTCCAGAACCTGCGCTGCGCAGTAATGTCGTTGGTAAACAAGCCGATATCAATATGTTGTTTGGCCAGGCGCATGCGCTACTCCTCAGTTCCCCAGCACATCAAGTGCGTCATTATCGAGCGCCTGATAGGCACCATCGGTGACCATTTTCATGAACAGATGGTCGCCGCGTTCTGTTTGCTTGACGATCACCGTCGCAGCGATGGCAACCACCAGTACCGCGAAGGTGTAGTGTCGATAGTCGTTCATGAGTTCGTCGAAGCTGTAATTCGTGACCCCGCGCGCGAGCAAATCCGCGTGATATTCCAGCAGTAAATCGCGCTCGACCGCGCGGCGTGTGTCGCGATCAAACGCACTGCCGATGAAATAAGCGACGTCCATACCGCTGCCAAGATAATTTGCCGTCTGCCAATCGACGACCGCCACGCGTTCACCACCAAAAAGCATGTTGTCAACACGGAAATCGTTGTGGGAATAACAACGATTGACTAAGCGCGGCGTATTCCAGCCTGCGTGATTGCGCACGAACTTATCGCACAGCGTGATGACCTGCGGGTCGGACTTATCGCCGTAAGTTTTGCGATAGTGCTGCCATGAGCTTTCGAGCAGCTCGGTAGTGTAGAAACCCTGGGCACCATCCGGGATGTACAACCAGGGTTGCTGTTCGAGCTCTTTATTGTTCCAGAACGGGGCATGTAGCAACGCTGCTTCGTTAAGTGCCAGGCGCGCCTGCTCGACAGAACAACCCTGCATATGATCGCCCTGCACAGCAGGTGCAAGATCTTCCAGTAGCAACACGAAATCATTGTTATCGTTTAATTCAGCAACGTAGACCTCGGCGGTGTTGATCTCGGTGCGGTGGGCGAGTTCGCGATAAAACATCAACTCGGCGCGATAAAAACCAAGTTCTTTACCGCTATTGGCAGCCGTTTCGTCGTCAGATGGAAATTTTCCGACCAGCGTCGCAGGGGCGTCGTCGGGGCGTGCTCCAGCGTACTGCAAGTGAAAGCGTCGGGTTTCGCCCAGTTGGCCAGTGCCGACGGTTTCAATCGTCAAATCTTTGACCGTGGCACGAATGCCTTTGCGCTCGAGCGCCTCGTTAATCCAGGCGGGTGTGACGGCGGTGGGTTTGACGATGCGCATAGCGTCTGAGTTCATAGTGCATACCAGCGGGCCGGCGCCTTGCGCGCGCCGACATGATTCGATATTGCGTTCTCGGAACGCCCGTTTGGAGGCCGATATCATCGCCGATTCACTGCCTCGCGCCAATCGTATTGCGGCGTCGGTTTCCAGCACAGGCGGTCGCCGTAAAGAATGCCTTGATCGCGCTGAAAGCGCGGGGCAGCGATTGTTGTCGGTGCTATCGAGAACGCCTCGCAGGACGTAGAATTTCCTCAACCCCTTGAGCGCGCCCCGCACTGACTGCATGCATTTGCGATACGGATAGCGAAGTGCAGCGCTCTGATTGCGACCAACAGCAGGATATCGTCATGAGTCAGGACCGAGTTACCAGCCGAGCCGAGGCCTTATTTGAGCAACACCGCCTGCGCCAATCGTTCGCGCCGTTTGTTGGTGATGACACAGTCGATAGCATTGATACCGCCTATGCAATTCAGGCGGTGTTGGTTGAGCGGTTGCTCACAGACCGCAGCGAAACCGTAGCCGGGTACAAGATCGGGCTAACGTCACCGCGCATGCAGGCCTTGCTCGGCATCGACAGCCCGATTGCCGGTGTGGTGTTTGGCGGCCGGGTCCACGCGAGTGGCGTCCAGGTGTCGCGCGCAGACTTTGGGCAATTGGGCATCGAATGCGAGATTGTCGTACGGATAGGGCAGGACTTGTTGCCGGCTGCGGCGCCGTACACGTCGGCTGACGTCGCGGCCGCAGTTGAAGCCGTGTGTCCGGCTTTCGAATTGGTCGACGACCGGGCGGCAGACTATACGGTGACCGACATCAGCTCGTTGGTCGCAGATAATTCCTGGAACGCGGGCCTGGTGCTCGGAGAATTTCGTGAGCAGTGGCCGGACCTTGCGAGCCTGGTTGGCGTCGTATCCCGCAACGGGACGGAGCTTGATCGCGGCGACGCAGCTGACGTGCTCGGACATCCGTTTAACGCGCTGCTGTGGCTGGCCAATCATTTGGCTCGCGGCGAGCGCGGCCTACGCCGTGGCGACCTCGTTGCGACGGGCAGTATCGTGCCGACGCGTGTTCCCAGCGAGCCTGAAACCTGCGTATTTAGTCTCGACGGCTTGGGCGAAGTGGTGCTTGAAGTTGTTGATTGAGCGACCTCGTCAATGACCGATGGGCCACTGGCAGCGTCCGCATTCGCTAATCGCTTGCTCAAAAACGCTCGCCATCTGGAGCGCTGGGCACGCCGCGAGGATATCTCCGCCTGGCGAGTTTACGACCGTGACATTCCGGAGTTTCCCTATGCCGTAGACCGCTATGGCGACAGGCTGCATGTGCAATTGTTCGAGGGTAAACGCGCGCTCGACGACGCCACCGTCGCTGAACATATGAGCGCGGTCGCCAGCGCCCTTGATACTGATCGGGCCGCCATCACGCTTAAAACCCGCCGCCGGCAACGCGGTAGCGCGCAATACGAAAAGCTCGACGTCGCGGCCGAATCGTTTACCGTCGCAGAGCGCGGCTTGTTGTTCGAGGTGAACCTCGGACGCTATCTGGATACCGGATTATTTCTAGACCATCGCGAGACCCGTCAGCGCGTGCGCCTGGCGGCCGCTGACAAACGTGTACTCAATTTGTTCGCCTACACTGGCAGCTTTACAGTCTATGCCGCCAGCGGTGCTGCGCGATCGACCGTCACCATCGATTTGTCGAAAACGTATCAGGATTGGACGTGGCGCAATCTCACGCTGAATGGATTCGATGATCGCAAGCGGCACAAAATGATCGCGGCGGACGCCACTGAATGGCTGCTGGCGGCGCAAGGGGGCGGTGACAAATTCGACTTGATTGTGCTCGATCCGCCCAGTTTTTCGAACTCCAAACGCATGCGCGCAAGCTTCGACGTGCAACGAGACCATGCCACATTGATACAGCTCGCGATGAAGCTGCTGGCGCCTCGTGGGATGCTTTATTTTTCTAACAATCGTCACGGCTTCCGCATGGACACAGAACTTGAACAACAATGGCGCATCAGCGAGCTGACTCGTCAGACGATGACCGAAGATTTTCGCCGCCGCCCGCAGCACCGCTGTTGGCTTTTGCAGGCGCGCTGAGCGACCCGTCCAGGAACGTATTACGCATTAGTATCTCGGGCCGAACCGAAGTGGGTGCGGTTTGGAACCTACCGTGAAGAGCGAGCAATTTCGTTCTGCGTGGTCGGGAAGAATCTTGTTGGCCGCGTCGGCTAGGGCACAGCGCGCGTGCTACTGGTTACAGTAGGAAGTTAATGATGCGAATTATTCAATCCAGATCTTCACCAGCGCTGCGCCTGTCGCGCGTGGCCATTACTTTGCTCGGCGTACTGGCACTTCTTGGTGGGGCCGCGCTACCAGCGGCTGAGATCACCAGCATCGGTGACTGGCGGTGTGAGTCCTGGACTGAACGGCGTGGTGCCAGCGATAGAGCCGACGCGCCACAGATGTGGCTGGCGGGATACATGACAGGCCTGGTGTCGGCCTACCGTGTCGATGCGTTGGCAATTACAGACGCACCGAAAATGTTCAAGTGGATGGATGCTTATTGCGCAGCCCATAGCGACGCGGCGCTATCGAGCGGCGCGCTGCTTTTGTTTCGCGAGCTTGTCGAGCGCCTTCCGCGAGGGCCAGTTCGGCAACTCTAAACGGCCGCCCGACCGCTGCGTCTGGCTGCAAGGGCGAAATGGTAAACGCGAAATTGTTCGTCGACCTGCCAACCTTCCGACTCATACAGCTTCTGTGCCGAGTGATTATCAAGGGCGGTCGATAGCGTGACGCGTACCGCGCCGCATTCGCTTGCGTAGTCGAGAGCGGCATCGAGTAATCGGCTGGCGACGCCACGCCGCCGCGCGAGTTCAAGTACGAACAGGTCGTTGAGAATAAATGTGCGGGCCAGACTCACCGACGAGAAGGCGGGATAGAGCTGCACAAACCCGAGCGCCAAATCGTCGTCCTCAGCAATAAAGATGTTCGACTGGCCATGTTCGAAGCGCGCGCGCAGAAACTCGCGAGCGCGCTCCGGATCGGCCGGCTGCGCGTAGAAATGGCGGTAGCTTTCAAACAGTGTCGTGAGTGCTTCGAGGTCAGCCATACTCGCTTGACGAATCGACGGGTCGTTCATGTCGGACTCCTTGCTGGGGTGACTCGGGTAAACAATTCTAAATCAATGCCATGGGCGCAACACCGATGCCACTCAGGCGCTCGCGAGCCTAGTCAGGCGACGACTGAGCCGGCGCTGAGTCGAGCGTTCGGCTCGGCAATTGGCTGTCGAGCGTTGCGACCAGAGCGTCGCAGGCAGCGCGTGTCGATTCACACAGTAAGCGCGTCATCAGCGCCGGCTCGCCGTCGCGCACGATGCGATTCTCGATGACCACTGCCGGGTAGGCCGCATGGCTGGTAGGTACGAAGGACCACACACTATCCTGGCCCGCTTTTTCACCCGCAAGCGAGATTAATGTCCAGCCGGCGTGGCGCGCGAGCGTCGCCTGTTCGCGCTTGCCAAGTGCATGGTAGGCCTGACTGACGGACGTATACGGGAGTGCGATTTCATTGGGGGACGGTTCGGCAGTGGCCGGCAGCGCTACGCTCATCATCAGAGCCGCAGCGCAGGCAGCGTCACGGAATGATTCGGAAGTATGCGTATTCTTCGCCCAGGACATCAGGGCCTGCGAAGGGGTATCGCCAGGCGCGCAATAAGGTAGCCCGCGGAACTTGCCTCGGCAGGTCGCTCGCAGTGTCGCACCCGGTGTGTGCAAACGTTTCATACACGCTCCGTACTCATTCGTCGCTGTCCTTATAGCGCGGCTTGTGCGGCTTTGAAAGTGTCTCTATGCCGATTCGTCATGTACTGCGCGGTGTTGCCGCGCTTGCGCCTGCCGACTAGCATGACGGCATCTTCTTTCGAGTCCAACCCTGCCAGCGCGGAAGCATTATTGATGTCCGATCATCCTGACGATCCCTACCATCTAGAACGTCTCGCGAGCGCTAAAGCGCATGCTCGGGGGATGGGTGGACCTGACAAGCTTGCGCGTCAACACGCGGCGGGTCGGCTGAGCGCGCGCGAGCGAATTGCCGGGCTGCTCGACGCTGATTCTTTTCAGGAGCTAGGCTTGCTCGCGCGCAGTGATCGCGAACCCGACCGGGACACCACACCGACCGACGGCAAGATAACCGGATTCGGCGAAGTGGACGGCCGGGCGGTCTATATCGGAGCCGACGACGCCACCATCAAGGCCGGTTCCTACGGTCGGGTCGGTCACAAGAAATCCCATGAAGGAATGGACTACGCGCTCAAGAAGGGGTTCCCGATAATTAATCTTGGTGACGCAGGCGGCGGGCGTATCCCGGACGTGATGGGTGCGCCGGGACTCATGAGTATTGTCCTGCCGATTGACCAACCCACCCGGGATCGCTTCGTACCCTATGTCGCGACCATCATGGGTGATTGTTTTGGCGGCCCGAGTTTTTACGCGCAACTGGCCGATATCGTCGTACAGGTCAAAAGTTCAGTGATGGCGGTGACCGGGCCGCCGGTACTCGCGGCCGCAACCGGTGAACAGGTTGAAGCGCAAGCGCTTGGCGGCTGGGAATTGCACGCCCGGACGACCGGCCTGGTCGACCTGTTTGCCGATGACGACGCTCATTGTTTGCAACTCGTGCGCAAGGTGTTGAGTTACCTGCCGTCGAACGCGAACCATCTCCCCCCTTTGGTGCGCTCAGGCGATCCGGCAGAGCGGCGACTTGACGATATTTATGAGCAACTGCCGGCCTCACCGCGCAAGGGCTATGACATGCGCAGGGTTTTAAGCACGATTGTCGACAAGGACAGCATGCTGGAACTGAAACCGCTGTATGACCGTAGCCTGATCACCGCGCTTGCGCGCCTCGATGGCACGGTGGTCGGCGTGTTGGCGAACAATCCGATGTTCAACGCAGGTGCAATGGGGTGGGGTGCTTGCGAGAAGGCGACGGCATTTATCGCGCTTTGCGATTCATTCCATATTCCGCTGATATTTCTTCACGACACGCCTGGGTTTTTCGTCAGTGAAGCTGCCGAGCGGCACAAAATGCCATTGCGTATCATGCAGTTCATTGACGCCCTGCATCATGCCACCGTACCGAAGCTCAGTGTGATCGTGCGCAAGTCTTATGGCATGGCGCATTGCAATATGCTTGGCGCAAATATGAATGCCGATTGTCTGCTGGCATGGCCCACTGCGGACGTTTCGTTTATGGCTCCGGAAGTGGCTGTCAACGTTGTTTACGGGCGCAAGCTGGCGAGCGCGCCGGACCCGGAAGCCGAACGCGAACGCTTGCTCGCCGAGTTGCAGGAAATGAACTCGCCCTGGGAAGCGGCCGGACTGAATCTTGTCGATGACATCATCGATCCCGCCGATACGCGCATCGAACTGGTCCGTGCTTTACGTCGCGCGCAGGGGCCCGACGGTGACATGGGCCGCAGCGATCGCCGGCTGGCCAACTGGCCGACAATGTTCTGAACGACGGGCGGGCTCAGCACCGCCCATCGCCCATCAAGTTTCCAGAGTTGCGACCGTATCGCCGTCAGCAACGAAATCGCCTTCAGCGACGCTTATCGAGGCGATCACGCCCGCATCTGCCGCCTGCACCGGTATTTCCATCTTCATCGATTCAAGTATCAGCAAGACGTCTCCGCTGGCGACGCTGTCGCCGACTTTGCATTCGATCTTCCAGACCGTGCCCGGAATTTCTGAGACTACGTTTAGCGTCGCCAATGGTATGTCCTCCACCTGAACTGGGTTAATGCTGTGACTGGCGCGAACGCCCATCGTGGCTAAGTATAGGTTGTATTATCGACCGCAGAGACCGATTGTGGTGAGCGCAGACAGGAGGCGACACGATGGCAGATGCAAACAAGATTGATTGGTTAATCGCGCGACAGGAAATTCAGGATGTCATTCTGCGCTACGCGCGTGGTATTGACCGCTTGGATTTCGATCTGGTGCGCTCGTGCTATCACGATGATGCCTATGACGATCATGGTTCGATGCGCGGCACACCCGATGAATTTATCGCCGGTGCCCGTGAGTTCCTGCCCAAGTGGACCGCCACGCAACATTTTATGGGCAATATGCTGATCGAGATAGATGGCGACAAGGCGCGTGCCGAGACCTATGCGGTCGCCTATCATCGACGTGAAGATGAGCAAGGTAACGGCAAAGATGACGTATTCGGGATCCGCTATGTTGATCGCTTCGAGAAGCGCGATGATGAATGGAAAATCGCCCACCGCGTCGTCGCCAACGAATGGCGACGGGTTGATCCGGTGAAGAATATGCTTGGTCGTGGTACCAAAGTCGTCTGGGGACAGCGGGATGCCAATGACGTCGTCAATTGGATCATGACGGCACAAGCGCCGGCAGCCTGATACTTGACGTACGCGCTCCTAAAGCCCAGAGCGGCAACGTTTGATCAACTCATCAGCAGGTAGCGGATGGCTGAAGAAATAACCTTGAAAGCCATCGCAATCGCGATCCCGCAAAAACGACAATTGCGTGTCTGTTTCTACACCTTCCGCGATGATTTGCATGCCGAGGTGTCTGCCCATCGATAGTATCGTTTCGATAATAATCTTGTCGCCGGGGTCATTATCGATGTCGCGTACGAATGAGCGGTCAATTTTCAGCTGTTGTAGCGGCAGACGCATCAAGGACGCGAGCGAAGAATAGCCTACGCCGAAATCGTCGACTGAAAAGCGCACACCTAGTGCGCGTAATCGTTCCATTTTTGCGACCGTCTGATCGATATTTTCACTCACAGTACCTTCGGTCACTTCGAGCACCACTGCGCGCGGGTCAGCCCCCGTGTTGACGAGTATCGCTTCGAGCTGCTGGACGAAGTCACGGGTGCGGAATTGGTAGGCGCTAACGTTAATGGACACATGTTCGAAATGGTCCGGACACGCCCGTTGGAATTCGCCCAACTGTTGTAGCGCCGTGCGCAGCACCCAATCACCAAGTTGCTGGATGAGCCCGCATTCTTCCGCCACGCGTATGAATGCCGTTGGTGGGACCTGCCCGCGCCCCGGGCGTTCCCAGCGCAATAAAGCCTCGCAGCCAAACATGCGCTGTTGCCCATCGAACAGCGGCTGATAATGGAGCTCGAATTGCTCTTCCTTCAGCGCGACTCGCAGGGCACTCTCCATCTCAAGGCGATCATCGGCCAACGTGCGCATACTCGGATCGTAGAATCGAGTCACGTTGCGCCCGGCGGCTTTGCCCCGATACATGGCGGCATCAGCTTGTTTAAGAACATCGTCAACTGACTTGGCTGTGCCTGGGAACAAGGTGATCCCAATGGTGGGCGTGACATGAAACTCGTGCCCGGCAATGGCGTACGATTCGGCGAGTTCGGCATGAACCTGTCGGCGACGTAGCGCGTTTGCTGGGTGCTGGTGGACAGATCGTGAGTGAGCTCCGGCAGGAGTACGACAAATTCATCACCGCCGAGGCGTGCAACAGTGTCTTCGGTCCGCACCACACTGGACAGGCGTTGCGCGATTTGTACAAGGAGGGAATCGCCGGTCGAATGACCAAGCGAATCGTTGATGTTCTTGAACTGATCCAGGTCGATAAAAAGGACCGCGCCGTAACTGCTGCGCCGGGTAGTTGATGACAGACTGGCGTGCAGACGATCGAGAAGGTAGCGGCGATTCGGTAGATTGGTTAGCGGGTCGTAGAACGCGAGCCGCTCGATTTCCTGTTCGGCGCGCTTGCTTTCAGTAATGTCGTTAAAGGTACCCAACACGCCGATAATGTTGCCGGCGGGATCTTTCAATGGAACTTTCTTGGTCGACAGAATACGACGATCACCTTGGCTGTTGACGAACGGCCGCTCGGCATCGATGCGGTCACTCGTTCCGCTAAGTAGCTCAGCATCGTCGGCGCGATAAACTTCTGCGTTTGCCCCCCATGGCAGTTCGTCGTCTGTCATGCCCGTAATAGCGCGAGGGTCTGAAATACCGGCGTCTTGCGCATAATTTCGATTGCAGCCGAGGTACCTGCTCTCGCGATCTTTCCAGAACACACGATCGGGAATCGTATCGAGGACGAGTTCAAGAAACTGGCGGCTGTCAGCGGCCGACGCCTGCGCTCGTTTAATCGCAGAAATATCCAGATGGGATCCAATCACCCGTGTTGCGCGGTTATTGATGTCGCGCTCGACCACCGTGCCGCGCGCCAGGACCCAGACGTATTCACCCTTTTTGTTTCGTACGCGAATTTCAAGGTGATGATCTTTTTCACCCCTGAGCACGCGCATCGCTTCGCGCATATTATTCTCGCGATCGTCGGGGTGGATTAATTCGTCGAGCTTCTCTTTCTGTGCCGTCAGATCAGCCTCGTCGTATCCGAACACCGTAAGCCAGCTCGATAAAAACAGAACCTCGTGGGTGACCGGATTCCACTCAAACAAGCCCTGTCGATTAGCTTCCCCGGCGATTCGCAATGCCTGCGCGTTGGCATATTGACTGGAAATATCGGTATGGGTGCCACACACGCGAGTCGGGTTGCCGTCCTTGTCGCGAGCAACAATCTTTCCACGCACCAGAAAGCGCCGATAGCTGCCGTCTTCGTGACGTAAGCGCTGTTCGGTCTCGTATTGGTCGCATTGACCACGCAAATGAGCGACCAGCGCGTGTCGGACGTTACTAACGTCATCCGGGTGGGTATTGTCCATGAGCGACTGCCCGGTCGGTGTTGCACGGCCATCGCCAAATACGAGCCCCTGCGTCCAATAACCGTAGGAGACGAAGGTATCTGAGCGCGGATCCCATTCCCACGCGCCCTGCTGCCCTGATTCGAGCGCCAGTTCGAGAATTTCTTCGGTGTGTCGTTGTGCCGCCTGAGCTTCCTTGAGGTCGGTAATGTCCGTGTGTGTGCCGATGACGCGTTTTGCGCGCCCGTCGCGCCCGCGTTCGGCCACCACACCGCGTACCAGGACCCAACGGTACTCGCCTTCGTCATTCAGCAGGCGGTGTTCTATTTCGTGGCTGGCCGATTCCCCTTTCAGCACCCGCAAGAGGGATTCGTGTGTGGCTGCCACATCGTCCGGATGAAGGCGATAGTCGGGATCGTTCGGGGTCGGAAGCGTTTTTGGCTGAGCGGTTTTAAAGAGTTCGTTCCAGCTGTCCGACACCGTGAGCTGACCAGTTTCCGGGCGCCAGTCCCACATGCCCTGGCGCGCACCATGCATGGCCAGATCAAGCAAACGATGGCTCTCGGCAAGCTCCAATTGCGCTCTTTTCTGCACTTCAATGTCGATGTGTGTGCCAAGGAAACAACTTACGCGCCCGTTAACGTCGAACTCGATGGCTTTACCGCGAGCAAGAGTCCAACGGTAGTTTCCCGCTGCATCTCGATTCCGGTGCTCTACTTCAATGACCGAGGATTCACCGCGAAAATATTTGCGGACCGCGTCGACAATTGTTTTTCTATCGGCCGGGTGAACGCGCTCGAACAGTTCGTTACTGTTCGTTGGGCGTCGGCTTTCGTCATGTCCGAGGACTGAGGTAAGGAAGCCTCGTTCTTCTAATTTGTCGGTTTGCGGATACCATAACCAAACGCCGAAGCGCCCGGTATCGCGGGCCATATTAAGTGTGCTTTCAGCGTGGGCAGCAGCGCTTGTGAGCGCCGCCGTTTCCGTTTTATCGTTGAGCAGAACAAGCGCGAGCGGATGATCCTCTGCGCCACTGAATGGCTTGATCGTAATGTCAGCAATTTTCACCTCAGTCTCTTGGCCAAAGCGAATGGTGCAGTCGTGCAGACGTGTCCGCTGATGATTCTCAATAGCGTTGCTAACGGCCGACGCAATTGAGGGGTCGCCGGAACGCGCCTGAATTTGCGCGATGTCGAAAAGCGTTTGGTCGTCGGCGAGCGTCGTGCCCTTGTTGAGCAACTGGTCGGCTGCCTGGTTGGCGTAGAGAATTTGGTGTGCAGCGTTAATGCACACAACGGCATCCGTGCATTCGTCCAGTACGGCATGAATTAAACCGGGTGCGGCAAGTTCCGGTTTGGCGAGCCTTGCGCTATCCAGCTGTATGACGATGGCATCTTTATTTGGCACAAGCCCAAGGCTCCCAATAAAGTTGAACGAGGTGCCGCCACCGCTCCGAGCGGACTGCTTTGGCGGACGTTATGGCAGCCTTCGATTGGAAAGCCGAACCGTTGCGCTACACTCGAAAGCTGCGCGCTTCGAGCGCCCCCGCACATAACAGCCGCTGTTTGGGCCGTGCTGATTGAGACATGAATCCGCACAGCGACTGGCAGCTCCTGACAACTGTAGCTTACAGCGTGGCATAGTTCGCGGTACAACTACCGCGCCAACTGTCCGAAGCGGTGCTCAAGCGTGAACATTGGTGTCCGGCTGGCGTGGCAGGGTTTAGTGAATTAGTTTCCGTGTGGCGATTCGTCGCCCAGAACAGCAGGGTATGTGCATGTCGATAGTGATAGAGAAGAACCTGAAGGTTGTTATGCGTGACGGGATTGAGTTGGCCACAGATATCTATCGGCCATCTGCAGCAGAAAAATACCCGGTTGTGATGATGCGCCTGCCTTACAACAAGGAACAGCCGGTGTTGCTCTTCCTCTCCGGCGACATATTGCGTATCGCTCAGGCGGGTTATGCGGTGGTGGTGCAAGATTGTCGCGGAACGTTTCAGTCAGGCGGCACGTTCAGCCCGTATTTCCAGGAAGCGGAAGATGGCGCAGATACCATTGCCTGGGCCGCGGCTCAGGACTGGTCGAATGGCATAGTAGGCACTATGGGTGCGTCTTATTATGGTGCTACCCAATGGTTGGCGGCGAGCGAGAATCCGCCCGCGCTAAAAGCCATGGCGCCCTTTATCACCACCGACCAGTATTACGACAAGTGGACCTATCAAGGTGGCGCGTTTCAGCTCGGATTTATCTTGCAGTGGGCGACTGGCACGTTTGCGGTCGGTGAAGTGGTCCGGCGGCTGGGGCATGGGCAGGCAACGCCGGCCGATGTGGGGGCGGCGATTAGTGCAACAGATGCTGTCGCAGAGCGCTATTGGCATGTGCCGCTAACGGATTTGCCTGAGTTGGCTGATTTGGCGCCTTACACGGCAGATTGGATTGCCCATCCCGACTACGACGATTACTGGCGCGCGGCAGCGCCTTGCGAACACTACGACGAAATCAACGCGCCGGCCCTCAACTTCGGCGGCTGGTATGACCTGTTTCTCGGCGGCACGCTCAACAACTACAGCGCCATGAAATCCCGCGTTCCACAAAAACTCGTTATTGGCCCGTGGGTGCACGGCTATAACGGGGGTATATATCCAGAGCGCAATTTTGGTCTGGTTGCGCATGACGGTGTTGCCGATGTGACCAGTGATCAGATCCGATGGTTTGACCATTGGTTAAAGGGTCAGGACAACGGCGTTCTGGACGACAAACCGGTCAAGTTATTCATTATGGGGGCTGATCAATGGCGCGAGGAAGACGATTGGCCGCTACCTGATACACAGTGGCGCGAATTTTTTCTGCGCAGCGACGGTAATGCGGCAACGATCAGTGGCTCGCTGTCATTCGAGAAAGGCGCAGACGAACCCGCTGATGGCTTTCGCTATGACCCGGCTAACCCTGTAACGACAGTCGGTGGTGCGAGTTTTCTGCCGGGGTTGTTCATCGCTGCTAATGCGGGGCCGCGTGACCATCAACTGCTCGCCAGCCGCACCGATGTCTTGTGTTACGCGAGCGAGACTCTGATGCATGACACAGAAGTCACCGGGCCGGTCAAAGCGGTCCTCTACATTCGCTCATCGGCACCGGATACCGATTTCACCGCCACCCTGGTTGATATCCATCCTGACGGCCGGGCTATGATCCTGACTGACGGCATCTTGCGCGTACGTTATCGCGGTGGTTTCGACAAACCTGAGTTGATGACGCCGGGGACGGTCTACCGTGTGGAGGTCGATATGGTGGCCACTGCCAACGTGTTTGCGGCGGGTCACAGAATTGGACTGGAGGTATCGAGCAGTAACTTTCCGCGCTTCGACCGCAACACCAACACCGGCGGCATCATTGCGAGTGAGAATGAGGCAGATTTTGTGGTGGCTCACAACGAAGTGCTGCACGACGCCGAGCATCCGTCACACGTGCTGTTGCCGATCATTGAGCGCAACGATTGACGTTGAACTAACGTATGTAGCGAGGGCGGAATCGCCTGGCACTGTGGCGCTTGTGCTTAAAAAAAGCCCCGCCGAGGCGGGGCTTTTGCAGCGCGTAAAATTACGAATGCTTAAGAGCAGGCTTTCTTACGCCGCAGACCCAACAGGCCCAAGCCTACAAGCGCAAGTGATGCCGGTTCCGGAACCTGCCCGCCGCCCGGCGTTGGGAAGCCGCGAATGGTGAAATCGATGCCGAGGCCATCGTTGCCCGTACCGGACTGGTCGTAAAAGTCATCGCCGCCAATACTGACGACAGACGACGTCAAGCTACCCCATAGAGCGAAGGTGAGTTGTTTAGTCGTCGCGTCCAGATTGACGTGATTGAATTGGCCGCTATTCAAGTGATTGAAGTTCGCACTGCCACTGAAAGACTGACCGCTTTGCGTGCCGTCACCAATCCAGAAAGTCCAGTCAAACCCGAGGCCATTAGCGATGTGGTGACCATTGCCATCACTACCGTTGCCCAACGAGCCGCTGAGGTTGCTCCATGTCAACATGCCGTTGGCATTGGCGTCGATATCGTTGCCGCTGTAGGCGTCAAATACCATCGAGCCGGAGCCCGTACTGGTGAACGAATCGCCGTTACTTAGACCGTTATTGTCGGCATCGTTGTAATGCACCTTGAGAGACGAATTGCCTGCGGCGTTTGGGTCCAGACGCCACTGCCATTCGCCACTGCCGCCGCCTGAGCCAGTGTGGATAATGACCGACTGGCTGGTGTTATATCCCAGCATGTCATAGTCGATGACAACCGCGTTGGCGTTCGCGCTTAAGCCGGCCGCGAGGCCGGCTAAGCCAATCATTTTTAGGTATCTCATCGGATATTGCTCCAGCAATGCTTAAATTTTGTTATTAATCTCAAAGCAAATATCGGGCCAGTTTTTAAATTATGTTATTTCAGACACTTGTAACGTCGGCAACCTCGATTACGAGTCGTTTTGCGGAAACCGCGTCGCCGCCTAGCGACACGACTGAGGCGCCTCGCCGCGGGCCGTCGTAGCGACGGTGCATCGCAGTCGTCCACTGTCGGGGCTGATTGCGGAGCTTGCAGTACGGATTGCTGAGGGCGTCGCAATTGCCAGTCAAGCTGGCGCAGCTCCAGGTCAGAAAAAGCGGTCTTCACGCCTTATCGCTGTTATCGTTTTAAATTCACCGTTCGCACAGGCAAAGGTCACGTCATCATGCTCAGGCTATTCCACAACACGATGTCTTCCTGTGCACAGAAGGTCCGTTTTACATTGGCTGAGAAAAATCTCGAATGGGAGGGCGTTGAGCTTGATCTGCGCGCCGGCCAGCAATTCGAGCCAGAGTTTTTGCGCATCAATCCAAAGGGACTGGTACCCGCCTTGCAGCACGACGAACATCTGCTGGTCGAATCCAACGTCATCATCGAGTATCTGAATGAGGCCTTTCCGGAGCCGCCACTGCTGCCCGTAGAGTCGGCTGCTCGTGCGAGGGTGCGCTGGTGGATGAAAAAACTTGACGACGGCTTGCATCTGGAAACCATCGCGCTCAGTTTTGGTATTGCGTTTCGCCACCAACTCATTGCCGCTTGTGGATCGGATGAGGCGGTCGCTGCGCACTTCGCTCGTATCCCCGATCCTTATGTGCGCGAGGTACAGCGCGCGGTGGTCGATGAAGGTATTGAATCGCCGCGCTTCGAGCAGGTAGTGCAGGCCTTCGACCAGTTGCTCGGTGACCTCGAACAGGCACTGTCAACGAACGTCTGGATTGTTGGTGATGAGCTAACCCTGGCTGACATCGCCTATGCCCCTTACGTCACCCGCCTGGATCATTTGCATCTGCAAGGTCTTTGGGATGACCGCCCTAACATTGCGCGCTGGTACGCGGCGCTGCGCGAACGTGCAGGGTATCAGGCGGGACTGACCAATTGGTTCAACGCGAAGTATCTGCCGTTAATGGATAGTGCTGGTGAAGCGGCGTGGCCGCGTTTAGAGCAGATACTTTCTGTCGTACGCGCCGAGCGGTGATCGAAAGTACAATCGGGACATCGGTCAATCGAGGCCCGGCACGTTACGGCATTTCTGCAAAAGTGAGTGGGAAAGCCGGAAGGCGCAGCGCTCGGGTCGTGCAGCAATTTCGCGCAGCATTATTAAACGTCGATTGAGCCGCCACAGTAATGTTTAGCCAAGATCTTTCATCAGGGAATACATCACGTGAACCACGCCATTACCTTGTACGGCCTCGGACCTACCCGCTCATCACGTTGCCAATGGACATTGCTTGAATTGGGGCTGGAATTCGAATTCATTGAGGATCGCAGCCTTATCGGTAGCGATGAACTTAAACCGCATCACCCACAAGCGAAGTTTCCAGCGATCGTTATTGACGGCGAGTCGTTATTTGAATCGGCGGCGATTTGTACCCACCTGTGTGACTTAGTTCCCGCGGCCGGTCTGCTTGGTGCCGCGGGTACTCGCGCCAGAGCACTGCACAATCAATGGACCGCATTTTGCCTTAGCGAAATGGAAGCGTATTTGTGGCACACCGCAAAACACACGAGTTTCTATCCGGAAGAGAAGCGCGTACCGGCGGTCGTGGACGCGAACAGCGGCGAGTATCGCAGTGCTGCGAAGGTGCTGAACGACGTGCTTTCCGAAAGTCCGTTTCTGGTTGATGGGCAATTCAGCGTGACGGATATATTCGTTGGGTGGGCCGTCAATTGGGGACGTCGTATGGGGCAGAATGAGGGATTCGACAATCTCCAAAGCTATCTCGATCGCCTGTTTGCACGCGAACATTGCACGCTGAATCCTGAGTAGTCCGCGACCTTTGAACACGTACCCATTTTTGTCTGTCTTATGCCGCGGAATGAACAGTGACCTTGCGTAGCCGCACGGCCGTCGTCGGCGTCGGTGAGACTGCGTACTACAAGCGCGGGCAAGCCCCTGATGCGGAGTTCAAACTCGCGCTTGAGGCGATCGTCAGCGCTTGCGCGGATGCGGGTATTCACCCGCGCGACATCGATGGCTTCGCCTCGTTCAGCAACGATCGCAATGATCCCTCCCAACTCGCAGCGGCGCTCGGATGTCGTGAACTGCGTTTCGCCAATATGCAGTGGGGCGGCGGCGGTGGTGGCGGCTCAGCCGCTATCGGTAATGCGGCAGCCGCCATCATGAGTGGCATGGCCGAGTGCGTGGTGGTGTTTCGCGCTCTTGCGCAGGGTCAGTACGGCCGTTTCGGACAGGGGGCGCAGGCGCCTACCGTGAGCGGCAATCTCGCACATACAGTCCCCTATGGCTTACTCTCGCCGGCGCATATGTTCGCGATGAAGTATCGGCGTTTCATGTATGAATTCGGTGTTGAGCAAAGTGCGTTGCGCGCGATCGCGCTGGCCTGTTACGAACATGCTCAAGCGAATCCGCGCGCGGTTATGCACGGCCGCCCGCTCGATGCTGCGACCTATGATGAATCGAGGTGGATCGTTGAACCGTGGCATCTCTACGATTGCTGCCTTGAGAACGACGGCGCTGCGGCGATGATTCTGGTCGCCGGCGAACGCGCGCGCGATTTCCCGCATCTGCCTTGTTATGTGTTGAGCGCAGTAGCCGGCAGTCAATTTCGAGCCGGAGCGCCAGTCCACAACACGCCCGATTACGCGACCTCAAACTTTAAGACCTTGGTGCCACGGCTGTACCAGATGGCACGTCTCGGACCTGCAGACATCGACGTGCTGCAGAGCTATGAGAACTTCACTGGCGGCGTGCTCATGAGCATTGTCGAACACGGTTTGTGCAAAGCTGGCGAAGTGAATGAGTTTTTCGTCCCGGATAACCTGACTGCACCAGATGGCCAACTGCCGCTTAATACCAGCGGTGGCAACCTCGCCGAATGTTATATGCATGGCCTCGGCCTGAATATCGAAGCAGTGCGGCAGATTCGGCGTACTTCGACTGCCCAGGTGGCGAATGCCGAAGTGTCGATGGTGATCTCCGGGCCGATGGTGACACCTGTGAGTAGCTGCATTTTTGGCAGCGAGGCAACGTTGTGAGTCGTCCTTATTTGCACCCCGGGCTGCCCGCGCCCGCGCCAAGCGATCTCGATCGTCCGTACTGGGATGGCTTGCGCAACGACAAACTATTGCTACAACGGTGTCGACGATGTGCTCGCTTTCAGTGGGGACCCGAATGGATTTGCCACCGTTGTCTGAATTTCGATTTGTCCTTCGATGAAGTGGAACCGCTCGGTACGATTTTCAGCCATCAACGTGTCTGGCATCCGGTCCATCCGGCGCTAAAGAAACAAGGCGCTTACGTCATTGTGTTGGTCGAATTGACCCACGCGGATAACGTTCGCGTGGTGGGGAATCTCCTGGGTGATCCTGCACAACCCCTGCGCATTGGAGCCGAGGTTGAAGGCGTGTTCGAGCATCATCATGATGGCGAACCGGCCTATTCGTTATTACAGTGGCGTTACGTTTAAGCGGGAGTCGTGCGGTTTTGGCTGATCGGGCAGCCTGCCTCAGTACTCATTAGGGCATTGGACTGATCAAGGTCGCTTGCGGTAATGCCGGACCAGCCGGCACTGCCCGACGGATTCGCAGTGGCGCAGCGGTCGGATAGGAATTGCTCACGCTCTTGAGAAGCGTCGGATGCCACCGTCGTGACACCGACTTGCTTGGCGTGCGTTGCTGCCGGGTATTTCGAAAACAGGACTACTCGACCGTCTGCCAGATGCACCCCTCCAATTCCGGCCACGTGTCTTTGGGAGCCGTAATCAGCGCGGATGCATAATCGATTGTGGATAGCAGGATCTGTGCTAACTCGCTGTCCGACCTCGCCATCTGGAATACGGCGCCGGCGCTGCCAAGGGAAATCACTCGTCCGTGTTGAGTACCGCCGCGCTGGTATTCTGTAACGAAACCCATTTCAACAGGCGGCTTTTTGTTCGAGCGTTGAGCGAAGCTGGTTGCCAGGATGCGAATGCGTGACCCGGGTGGCATGTAGTGCTCCGCGGTGATGTTCACGTTGTTGTCTATCAACACGCCATCGATTTCGACACCGCCAGAGAGCACGCCTCGTTCCCTGAGGAAGTGCTCGCCCCGACGGGCCGGTATGGCGGCGAATATTGGATGATCGCATTGCATCAGTCCCGCGATCAGAGGTGAGCTCAGCTCCAGGTCTCGCTGAATCCTGTTAACCGGATAGCCGGCGACGCGGTAGGACACACCCACTAATCGTGAAGGTGTGAACGGCGGGACATCCTTATGACGATTTCCGAGCCGCCTGACAAACAAGCCCGTATCGCGCCAATTGCCTTCTTTGGGGCGTTTGCTGCGTTTCCCTTTGAAGACGAATAGTTCGCCATCTGAATAGCGAGTTTTCCACCACGCCAAATTGCCCGAGAAATTGATAAGTACGCCTCCCCGGTCTACGAGTTGCTCAAGCTGGCGCCACGATTCCAAGCTCACATATTCATTGTGGCCAATCAATACGACGGGAACGGAGGGGAGCAGCTTGCAGGTCCCGTTATGTAACTGGCGCATGCCGCACACAACAACATCGAGCCCGGCGTTCTGCATCATGGTTACTGCTGCCTGATGGATGGCAGGGGAATGTAGTTTAGAGCTGGAGTCCGGGCGCGCGAGCGAAATCCGGCCAAGCTTATTGACGGTGGCCAGCGGTGCGAGTGTGAAGGTGTCGTCGTTGACGCCGTACAGGGATCCGCCACCGTGGCGGTTATAAGCGTTTCCGGTCCAGTCCGGGATCACCACCACGGCGTCCGCGGATCGGGCCTGATCACCGAAGGTTTGGACGAAAAAGCGCACACCGCCGCGTTCCGACGTCGTTCCATCCACCAGCGTGTGCAACAGACGGATGTGATAGGCGCCAGTCGGGGCGTTAGTGGCGATGTCAACGGCGAGCGACTGCTTGAAATCGCACCCTGGTCCGAAGAACGCGCGGCAGTTTTCATAACGTACGGTCATCGACGGGACGGACAGGGCGTGCACGGTCTGGCCGCTGCGGACGTCCACGATCTCGATGCGGTTGATGGCGATTCCACCCGGATGGGACGCCGCGAGGGTGAAGGTGTGGCGGGTCCCCGCCGCGACGACCCAGCTGGGGTTGGTCAGCTCAACGCGGGGCTCGGCGGCGAAGTACTTGGCGCAAGGCGCGGAGAGCGCAGCCTTCGGGGCGAGGTCGCGGGCAGCGACGCAGTTGGCCAGATGATCTTTTCCAGATAACCAATTGGTACCGTCGACGAATTTCAGCACGTCGGCGAACGGGATGTAGTTCGTATCATCATGGGCCAAGGGGGCTTTCAGCAACTTGGCCGAGACCAGGCGCAGCGGGCCGTCCGCAGGCTTCGCATCCAGCCGGTGTACGACCATGTCATGAAAAACAGGAACGTAGACGGTCAGGCGCCACACGACGGTGGCGATCAGCACTGCAATCAAGCCGAGGGAGATTAAGCGCGCGCGTTCGGAACCTGTGTCAGTGGCGTTAGTATCCGGCATAGATTGGGATGGAATCCGCAAGCGGCAGGTTGGTCAGGAGTATTGCCCACGATACCAGGCCGAACAACACCATCAAGATATCCTCGAACAGAGGTTTTTTGGACTTCGGAAATATTTTCGAAAAACGGCTTTGCGTTTCCTCTGCTGCCATTGCGGGGCCTCATGGGTTCGGGTGACGCGCGCGGTCCGAAGACCAGGCGCTGGTCAAAGTTGCAAATAAGACAAGACGTACGGATAGATGTCCTCGGAATCGTTGAGGTTGGCGATCGCTGACAGGAACGATACAGCCCATAATGTCAGTGTCGTCGATGTCACGCGCCAGGCGATTCGTCCGACCTTGGTACGCGGCTTGATCTTCTTGCTGAACACCATGTGCATGGATAGCAAGAAGCCGTGCCCGAAGCCCCACAGCAGGTAACCCACGCTGTAACTGTGCCACAGGCCGATCACCCCGAACACAACGAAGATCGCGATTTTGGGACGTCCGGTGCGGCGCACCATCGGCTTGAACATGTACTTAGTGATGAATCCTGCCAGTGACAGGTGCCAGCGCTGCCAGAAATTCTGGATGGAATGCGCCAATAACGGGAAGCGAAAGTTCTCCGTGAGATTGATCCCGATCATCTTGCCGGCGCCGATGGCAATGTCGGTGAATCCGGAAAAATTGATGTAAAGATTAACGAACGACAAAATCTGATATACGAGCACGATGTCCAGGGTGTGGGACGACCAGGATGCAGATTTGATTTCGTTGAGCGTGCCACCGCCGAGATATGTCGACGCGTCGACGATTAGCCACGCCGAGACGAACGAGACCTTAAACAGTCCGACGCCGACCCGCATAATTCCCATCAGGTACTGCGGCGCGGAAAAGTTGTTGTGCGTGATCAGGCCTCTGAACTTGTCGGCAAAGTCGATCGGACCGCTGGCAAACGCGGGAAAGAAGAGGGTCGTGGCGAACAGGTCAGATGTGCGCAGTTGACCGGACCTCAATGCCATATGCACCGAGCCGAATATCTTGACCGAATAAAACGATAGTCCAAGGGTGACCAGGTGACGCGCGACTGGGCTTCGTGGGCTGCCGACCAGCCATAGAGGTGCCTGGCCCCAGCCTTCGAGGTTCAACAGTGCCATCGGCAAGAAGATTGACCAGATCATGAAGCCGTATCGCGGCCATCGTCTGGCGGCATAAAACACCGCGACACCCCACAGCGTCACCAGCAGAACTACCGCCAACACCAATGGGCTGTAGGAATAAATGATGAACGCTGAAAACAACGTCACGAAATACTGGCGCTGCTGGGCATACTTCCCGGGTATGACCCAGAAGACGGCCGAAAACCAGAAAATCGCGATGGCAAGAAGATGGATGTCGATAATCATTGCTGGTTACCGCTCCGCCGCCCCTGGCGCTTCAACATCTCGTCCGTCAGCCAGGCGGAAAAGATCTCCCGGCCTCCTGGCGCCATGTGGGAATTGTCCTGGTAGTTGACGCGATCGTAGAGCACTTCCATGAGCTCTTCCGGCGGCACCAGGATAGGGGTGCCGTAGCGCTCTTCCATATAACTCAATTGTTCCCAATTGGGAGCGCCCCCCATATATTGAGGAATGACGAACAGATAGAAATCGACGCCATTTTGCCGGGCTAGTTCGGCGATTTTCTTTACGTAGTAGCGCGGCCGGTCAACGTTGATGATGTCGGGCTGGTCGACGCGCAGCGGTTTGGTTTTCCAATCGCCGGAAAAACGCTTGGTGATTTGCCGGTCGCGGGCATCGAGAATTCTGTTCTTTTTGGGGTTTTCCTTGCTCAGGCAACCCTGCGATTCGAGCAATGGCTTCATGGTCGTGTCAGTCAGCCGGGGACGCTTGGAAAACAACCGTTCGAATCGCTGGATGACCTGGGTTTGCAACAACATCAAATAATTGTGCCAGCCGATATAGAACGGTTCGCGTTCGGCGGCGCGCAGGTCTTCAGCGAAGTCCGCAGTGTGCGTGACAAGAGGGTAGTTGGGGTAATAGCCGTTGTAATACAGGGGTGAACGGCGGTCGTTGTAGGCGACGTAGGAAAACTCCAGCGCGAACGCCTCGTGGATGGTGTGCGTTTCCAGATAATCGCGGAACATGTGATAGACCTGCCCGTTGCCTTTCCATGAGCGGCCCAGGCTGACGACGACGGTGTCGCGTTCGGGCCGGCGGGCTGCGTCCACGCGTTTCCCGATCTGCGTGGCGTCCACTGCCAGAAGAGTCCTGGATGATCCGGCGATGAGATAATCCGTAGGACCGCTGGTGTAGTGGATCAATTCCCCCGGACATTTGAGGTAGGCCATGCGATAGACCGGGTCGTTGGTGAGGTGGACAAATCCGCCCACAGCCAACGGAATACACACCGCGAGGATTAAGAAATATGTTTTCGCAATTACCTTTTTCATCATGACTCGGGTAATGGACCCCAAAAACTGGACACGTCGAAAAGTGTTCCTTCGAGGTTACGCTGCCAGCCTGGCAGCATCCTAATACAAAATGTTCGGCGTACGTCGGCCAGGTGATTGGTGACGTCGTTCAGCGATGCAAATAGGGAAGTAGACGCTCGGTGCCAGCGGGCGCGTGGGCCGAAGGTCCTGGCCGTTAGCACCCGCGGTGAATCGGCGCAGGTTCCGGTCGTGTTGGGTGAACTCAGATGCGGATATCGTTGTGTGAAATTAGGCCTCAGTGTCGATTAGATTGAGGATGGACGCTACTCGAAAGTCGTCGTAGTCCTCATTGATGCCCTCAATCTGACGGTCCAGGCGCTTCTCAAGTTCGAACAGGAAGTTCATTGAATCGAGCGAGTCGAGGATTTTATCGCTGACCAGGTCGGTGTCCTCCGTAATCGTGCCATCGAAGTCCTCGTTTACGGCCAGAACCGATTCGATGACTGTTTGCAGCAGGGTTTCTCGCGACATCTGGATGCCTTATAAGCGACGTGTGCAGGCGGCTAAAAGTACACGATATTCGTAGCCCATGAAAGGCCCACCCCGAAGCCTGAAACGAGCACTTTGGTGCCCGGTAGCGCCTTGCCTTGATCGCGCAAATCTTCAAGCAACATCGGTACTGTCGACGAAACAGTATTGCCGTAGTGCTCAATGTTGTAACACATCTTTTCCGCAGGGATTCCGACATTCTTGGCCAGCGCCTCGAGCATGTAGCGGCTGCCCTGATGAAGAGCGAAATAATCGATGCTCTCGAGTGTTTCCCCGTTCTGCTCCAGGCACGCAGCGATGCTGCCAGGCACGTTCTTCATGACAAAATTAAATATGCCGCGTCCATACATATGCAGTGCCGCGTCTTCTTTCGTGAATTGCACCGGTTGTTCATGAGCGATGGAAAACAGGGGCTGTGCTGCGCCGCCGGCCTTGACCGTGAGATCCATGCTTTGGCTGCCATCGGTGCCGAGATTCGCGTTGCCTATTTCCGCGCCGCTGTCGTTGCCCATCAGAGTGGCGGTCGCGGCGTCGCCAAAGACCGCCATCGTGTTCTTGTCGTGGATGTCCATGATTTTCGAATACGGATCGACTGTCACCAGTAGTGCGCTAGCAATGTTCTGGGCTGCCATCAGCCCTTTACAAACAGACAGCGCATACACGTATCCGGAACAGCCGAGATTGATATCGAACGCTGCGCAGGAAGTCGGCAACTCGAGCGCGTGTTGCAACAAGGCCGAATTGTGGGGAATTCGGTAGTCCGGTGTCTGGGTGACGCAGACCAACAGACCAATGCCGCTGCCGTTCATGGACTCGCGCTCAAACAGGCGATGGCACGCCTGTGTGGCCAGTGCGACGCCGGTTTCATCCGGGCCGAGCACGTAACGGGTACTGCTGCCGACCTTTTGCTCGATAAATTCCGCGCTCGCGCCAACAAGATCGGCGACATCCGCCGCGCTTAATTTCGTTTTGGGCACAGCCGAGGAGATGGCTTTGATTCGCATGTGCTAATGCTCCCGGGCTAATGCCCTTCGTTCTCGTCGGTGTGCACTCGATAGGCGAAGCTGAGTAAGAACTCGTGGGCTTCCGCCGCTGATTCGATGCGCGCGTTAAATAGCGTCTGGTAGCTCCCGCCGTCGCCGCGCCTGACGCGGTTTTCGATCACGATCTGGCCGCTTTGCGGGATCAAGTCCGCGTTGAGCGGCAGGTGCGCGCCACGAAAGCCGGTGAACCACACATCCTAGACCGATGCCGGCAGCCGCTCGTGCGCTTTTTTTGTGGTCTCAACGACCGCAGCGAGCAGGTCGTCTAACTCGGGGGCAATGCTGAAAGCCGCCGACGCGTTAAGGTTCCCGTCGTCGCTAAATGACGTGAGCGTGGACCCGCGGTCGGGGCGCCGCGGCGGCTCGACCGCTTCGCAGGCGAAAAATTCGAGCTTGTGCCGTTCGCCGTCTACCGTGCGGAATTGTGCTTCTCCGAAGGCTTCCCCGGAACCCTCTCCGGAGGGTGCCACTTCCACGCCGCACGTGATGATTTGACTGAATTTCGCGCTGACTAGAAAGCCGTCGCCAAAGCCATCGAAAGCAATTCGCGCTGCTTGTGAAAGTACCAGACTGCCCTGGATATAAGGGCGGTCGCCGCGAAAAAAAACGTCAATAGGTTGGGCCATGCGGGGTCGCGGTCCAAAGCTGGACGACGTCGGCGGGAATCGGATCCGACGGTCGCTCGTGGTTCGGTTAAAAATTCTGGGGTCGGTGCGTCATAAACCGCTGGCCGATGGCGGAAGTATACGCGATCGACCGGCGTATCAGTCAGACAGTGCGGGCCGGAATATCTGTCCAGAGCCAGTTCTTTCGCAGCGTGCTCAGTTGGGGCGCGCCAGCTTTCCCTACAAGGCAAAACACCAACTCTGGGTGATTGGACGGCTCAGATCGCAGCTTCCCAAGGCGCGCGTGAAAATTCAGGCGGGCGCTGATGTGCCGAGAACGTACCGAGCTTGGTGGCTATTTTTTCGCCTACTTCGAACCCCCACACACCGATGGAGAGGCCGCTCATCAGGCTTTGATCGAAGCCAACGAAATAGATGTCGTCGTACACTGTCGAGGCGCAACGACCGTCGGTCTTTGGGAAAAGATGCCCGTGTGTCGGTACGATTGCAGTCAGTTCGCCGGGCACGAATTCTTCCAGTCCCGGGGTGAACCCGGTCGCCAGGATAACGGCGTCGAAATCTCGTTCACCGCTCGCGCCTAATTGCACGCCGCCCGGCGTGAATGCCATAACGCGGTCTTTGATCACCTCGATCTTTCCATTGCGCATCAGAGGTATCGCGCCCTTGTCCATTACGGGGACCCGGTGGGTATTGATGAATTCGCTGATCGGCCCAACAGCCGGCAGATCAATACCGAATTCAGTCAGGTCTACAGCCAGGGGGCGCAGCATGGCATCGAATTGTTCAACGCCGGCCAGGTAGGGCTCAGTGCCGGGCGTCAATGGATGGATGTTCACCAGGCCTTCGGGACCGGCACCACCCATCTCCCGCGCCTGGATATTCAGTTCGCCGAATGTATCCAGCGGGATGTAATAACGGGGTCCCCATCCGAGCATCGCCACGGACGCGGCGCCCGCTTCAACCAGCTCAGTCGAAATTTCGGCACCCGAATTACCCGTACCTACAACCAGCACGCTTTTACCGCGGAAAGGTTCACCATTGCGGTACGCCTTACTGTGTAGCAGCTCACCGGTGTAGTTTTCCTGATTCTCAAACCGGGGCGAATAAGGACAGCGGCAATGGCCCGTTGCGACCACCACGAACCGCGCCCGGCAGTCATCGCTATTCGTGTGTACCAACCATCGATGATTGACGTTGGTGGTATCACGTTCGATGCCGGAAACCGTGACCCCGAAGTGCGTTAACTCGGCGAGGTGATGACGCTCGGCATAACGGTCGAAGTAGTCGAGCAGTTCATCGCGCGGTTTGAACATCGCATAGCGTTCGTTGTCGCCGCCATCGTCGGGCATCCCGTGCCAGGCCGTGTGCAGTGAAATGTGATCGTAGTTTGTCGTCCAGAAATTGCCGTAGCAATGGCCACCGTCAAGCAAACCAACGCGGCCAACGCCTTAGCGGCGCAGGGCCGCTGCTGTGGCAAGCCCGCCGAAACCGGCACCAATTACCAAGACGTCGAAGTGTTTATCGCTCATGCTCGAAATCCGAATATTTATCATCAAGATCCGGTAAATGACCAGCTCCGGAAGGGCGAATCGTTCCGATCAGCCCTCGGTGGCTGCCGCGACATTGTCGAGCGCCAACGCGTAAAGCCCTTCAAAACCAGTCAGCAGATCCGCTTCGCTGATATCGCCGGAGGGTTCCCATGTGCTTGACCACGTCACTTCGCTTTGCCCGTCGCCTGATTCGACGACTTTCATTTCAGCCACGTAGTCCGAGATTGGCATTGGGCTTTCACCGACGACGCAGTAGCGGAAATGCATCGCGCTATTGTCGAAAGCTTCGAGGCGCTCAGAAATGCGGCCTTCGAAACCCGTCGCCGGATCCAGCTCCGCACTGCGGACTGAGCCCACGCCGTCGCCCTCGACACTGACCGGACCGACGCCCGGGATCCATTTATGTGTACCGCCCCATTCGGACACCATAGTCCAGACTTTTGCTGCTGGCGCGTTGATTGTTTTGCTTACGGATACTTTTGCCATCGAACTCTTTCAACCTCTCATCATGTGCCGGTCAGCGTGTGTTTCAGTCTTACCAGGCAGCCTTCAGTAACGGCAATACTTCGGCGGGACTATTGAAGGGTCGGGGATTGGTTTTGATCCACATATCGAACATCGACTCTTCTGCGATGGTCTGCAAAATGTCCTCGGAGACATTGGCATCGCGCAAGCGCCCAGGTAAATCGAGGCTCGCAACGAGCGCTTGAATTTGATCTGCCGCCGGTGTGTTCGCATCACCCATCGCTTCGGCGAGCGCTGCCTGCCGGTCCGCGTTGACCGTCATATTGTAACGCAGGACATGCGGCAACATCACGCACGAGGTCTCGCCATGCGGCATGCCTGCAGTGCCGCCGAGGACGTGGCCAATGGCGTGGCTGCCGCCAAGATCGACGCCGGTCGAAACGCCCTGGATGGACAACCACGAACCGATCAGACAGTTCAGGCGATTTTCCAGGTCGTCAGGGTGCGATTTAGCGCGACTCAGCGCGCGCGGCAGGATGCGCAGTGCGTGCAGTGCTGTTGCTTCCACCAGCGGCGTCGCGTTGACGGAGCACCAGGTTTCTACCGCATGGTCGACGGCACGAATGCCGGTGCCGAAAAATAATCGATCAGGGGTCGCGACTGTCATCGCGGCATCAAGGATCACCATGTCCGGTGCCAGTCCTGGATGGATAAGTGCTTCTTTACGCGGAACTCGCTCGTCCGTCACGCCGGCAATACCGGTGTATTCACCAGCCGACAATGTGGTCGGAATAGCGATGAAGGGCAGTTCAGGCGCCAGGACCGGTTGCGGCGTGCGCAGGCGGTCGATGTCGGCAGCCTCAGATACGTTATTGGCGAGCGCGAGCGTCGCCGCTTTGGTCGCATCGCATACCGAACCACCGCCGAGTGCGATGACCAAATCGGCTTTCTCGCTCGCCATGGTGTTCGCCATGCGCACCACGTCGGTGCGTGGAGAATGTGCGCCGATGCCAGTCACCTCGGCCACACAGGCGCTACCCAGCGAAGCCTTGACGGACTCGCCGAGTTTGCCCGCTCCGGCCAGGCTGGTGTTAGTCACAAAAACGACCCGCGTCGCCTTGCGTCGTTCGAGTTCTGCAGCGAGGGCTTCGGCAACCGGTTTGCCGTAGATCACCTGTTGCTGGGGTGGCGGCGTGTAGTGTCCTGTCTGGCTCATGTGAGTGCGGCTCCTTGGCGTCCGGTGGTGGGCGCAATAACGCCCATGTCTCTCAGAATCGGCATGATGTCACGTTCGAATGCCTGCGTGTCACCCAGGAAATTTTGCAACACCATGAGCACTGCATCGAGGCCGCCGTCGTACAGCAGCTTGAGTTTATTGGCGACCTGCTCAGCGGTGCCAACGACATGGACAGCGCCGGCGCCGACGGTGAACATATCAAGCGTGAACTGATCGAACGAACCGCTTTCAATGCTCGCGCCGTCCATCCAGTTTTGCGCCGCAATCGCGTCCTTATGTTCGATGATGCGCGCAATTTCGGCCTGCGCTTCGTCTTCCGAGTCGCGCCACAGCACAAACGGAAAGGCGGCGGTGCGCACACTGCGTTGCTGCGCTTCAGCACGTGCCTTGATATCACTCACAATCGCACTGGTTGCCTCCAGTGACGGGGTCGATAAAAACGACCAGTCGCACAGGCGCGCGGTGAGATTTTTGCCGTCTTCAGAAGATCCGGCATTGGCAATTTTCGGCATGTCGGGTGGCTGTGGCAATGACACACCGTTGGTAATGTCGTACCACTTCGAATGATGGTTGAACGTACGCGGTGGTGCGCTCCACAGGCCACGCAGGATTTCGATGAAGGCCGCCGTGCGCTGATAGCGCTCCCCATGTTCGTCGAGCTCAATACCCATCATGCCAAATTCTTCACGGCTCCAGCCGCTGACGATATTGATACCCCAACGCCCGCCACTGATGTGATCCAGAGAGGCGCCCATTTTGGCGACCACGACTGGGTTGAATACCGGCACGTGCACGGTGGAGAAAATATTGATGCGTGAAGTGGCCTCGAGCAATGCAGACGCCCAGGTCATGGTTTCCAGTGAAGTACCCAGATAATCGGTCTCTCCCCCGAATCCGCGCCAGCGGCTCACTGGGAACAGCAGGCTGAAGCCGGCCGCTTCGGCAGTCAGAGCGATGGCCTTGTTGCGCGCATAGGGCCACTCGTCCTCCACCGTGCGCCAGGTCGAAATAGACGACATGTTTGAACAATTGGGCATGAACAATCCGAGTTCGAGTCCCGGTCGCTGGTCAGTCAAAATGATGTTCTCCGTTCTAGGGGCAGATGTTCTGCGGGTTCGATTATCGCCATTTCTGCCGCGCGTTGGGGGAGTCGACTGTCGTTCTCGCGAAGTACATTGCGGGGTGACGTGTCGCGACCCAATGTGCACGCCTGGCAGCGCATGCTGGCGGCATCGGCTTGGCGCCACCAGCGGTCCGAATCCATGCGGGGGTATGTGCTGTTCAGTCGCACGGCTTGATGCCTTACTCTGGCGTCTTGGTGCGGCAGCCCTCCCGCTGCACCACAATGCGAATACGTTAAACCAAGGGGAATCATGGAAGCGTTCTGGGCTGAAGCTGTGGCCATTGTGTGGGGATTGCCACTGGTCATTCTGTTGGCGCTGTCGGGTGCTTACTTCACGGTCATCAGCCGGTTGATACCGCTGCGCCATGCACGGCACGCGTTTGCGGTGCTCGCCGGGCGCTACGACCGCGATAGCAGCGCGCCGGGTGAGATCAGCCACTTTCGCGCCCTCAGTGCGGCGCTGTCCGGCACCATCGGCATGGGTAACATCGCCGGCGTCGCGATCGCCATCGCGGCTGGCGGTTCAGGGGCGGTATTCTGGATGTGGGTCGCTGGCGCCTTCGGGATGGCGACGAAATTTTTCACCTGCACGTTGGCGTGCATGTATCGCAAGCCCGATTCCGCCGGCGTGATGCAGGGCGGGCCGATGTATTTCATTGAGGTCGGGCTGGGACCGCGTTTCAAGCCGTTAGCGATCATGTTCTCGGCGTGTGGCATGGTCGGCTGCCTGGGTCTGTTCCAGTCCAACCAGGTCGCCAACTTACTCGCCGCACAGTGGTCGATGCCGCCGCTGGCGACCGGCTTGGGTGCCATGGCGCTGGTCGGTGTCGTGGTGGTTGGTGGCAGCGTACGCGTGGGTCGTGTGGCTGGCGTCCTGGTTCCATTGATGTGCCTCGTCTACCTCGCCGGCGCGGCAGTGGTGGTCATCGATCACCTCGCCGAAGTTCCGGCCATCCTCACTGCGATTGTCCATGGTGCTTTCAGCCCGGAAGCGGGGATCGGCGGCGCCGCGGGGTTGACGGTCAAGGAAATTCTCATCACGGGCGTGCGGCGCGCGGTGTTCTCGAATGAGGCCGGGGTTGGCACCGAGGCGATGGCGCACGGCGCAGCGCGCACCTCGGAGCCAGTACGTGAAGGGCTGGTCGCGATGCTCGGACCTTTTATCGATACTCACGTAATCTGTACGGTGACGGCGATAGTCATTCTGTCGAGCTCTGTGGCACCGGCTGATGCGGGTGTCGTCATGACCGCGGCAGCGTTCGAGGCCAGCATGCCCGGCTTTGGCGGAGACCTGCTCTCGGTCGTATTCGCCCTGTTCGCGCTCACGACCATGATTACTTATGCGTACTACAGCGTGAAGTGTGCGCGCTATCTGCTCGGCGAGAAGGTTGGTGGGCTGTTCGTGTATGTGTACCTGGTCACCTTGCCTCTGGCTGCGATTACGAGCCAGTCCATGACGGTCAATCTCATCGATACGACCTACGCGCTGATGGCGATTCCGAATCTGATTGCGACTGTGTTGCTCGCGCCCAGGGTCTTGTCAGCAAGCCAGGACTATTTTTCCCGGCACGGCGGCTGACCAGCGCCGCCCGGTACGGGCTAATACAAGCCTTATTGGTGTTACATTCTCCACGCAGCGGGAAAATCACATCACATCCGGAGGGCGACTGAATGTTGCAGCTTGAAGGTATACGCGTACTCGATTTCACCCAGTACCTGGCCGGACCGACTGTCGGACGTCTGATGGCGGAGATGGGTGCGGAAATCATCAAAATCGAAATTGCGCCGACCGGCGATCCGGCGCGTGGTCTGCCCATCGCCGACGACGGTCGCAGCGGTTATTTCATCCAGCAGAATCGCGGCAAGAAGAGCCTCGGACTCGATCTGAAAAAACCCGAATCCGACAAAATACTTCGCGAACTGATCAAGACGGTCGACGTGGTGGTGGAGAACTTCGGGCCGGGTGTGATGGAAAAAAAGGGTCTGGCATGGCCAGACATCCAGGCCATTAATCCCGAAGTGATCATGGCTTCAATATCAGCCTACGGGCGTGAAAGTCCGCTCTCGCACAAGACCGGCTACGATTGGGTCGCGCAAGCCTTCGCCGGCATCATGCACATGACCGGCCAACGTGACGGACCGCCAATGCCAGTCGGTATCGGTGTGGCCGATGTCAGCAGCGGGGTACATGCGTTCTCAGCGATTGGTTACGCCTTGTTTAACCGTACGCGTACCGGCAGAGGGCAGTGGCTGGATATCAGCATGGTCGATGCGATGTTCCACATGCATGATATCTCGCTGCAAGGGTTTACTTTGACCAAGGGCGAATTCAAACCGCACCGGCAAGGTAATCACCACGAACTGATCGCGCCGTTCGGCGTTTTCCACGGTCCGAGTGGCTACATCTGCATTCTTTCCCTACAACCGCAATGGAAGAATGTGTGCGCTGCCATCGGTCGACCGGAGTTGGAACTCGATCCGCGCTACGCTGATCCTCCTTCGCGCGGCACGCGTCAGCTTGAGATCATTGAGATTATCGAGAATTGGATGAAAGCGTTTCCGGATAACGACGCCGTGCTCGACCATCTGGAGAAGCATCGCGTGCCTGCGGCGCCGGTGATGGATCCGTCGGATGCGATCAATCATCCCTACTTCCGTGAGCGCGGCATGATTAACGAGATTGTCGACCCGGTCATGGGCCCACTCGCAATCCCCGGTTTTCCGCTCCGTTTCTCCGAGCAGCCGGAGCGACTCGAACTGGTCGCGCCGACGCTTGGTCAGCACAATGCCGAAGTCCTGAGTGGCTTGCTGGGTTATTCCTCTGAACAAATCAGCGCCCTGCAAGCGTCCGGTGTGCTGGTCGAGCGCGACCGCTGATCCGAAGCAGGAACAGCCGGAACACCGTCCCACAACAGAGGACAACCCGATGCGGGAATTGATGCGAAAAACCATGGCTGAGCAGGCCGCGCTGATCCGCGCGGGCGAAGTATCAGCGGCCGAAATGGTCGATGCGGCGATCGGAGAGATCGAGCGCCTCAATCCGCACGTGAACGCTGTCGTTATCCCGATGTACGACATCGCGCGCGATGCGGTAAAAGAACTGGACGGCAAAGAAGCTTTCAGCGGTGTGCCGATGCTGTTGAAAGACGTGCTTGCCGAGTACGCCGGCGCACCCATGACCGAAGGCTCGCGCTTTCTACAGGGTTATATTTCTCCGCATGATTCAGAGCTGGTTGCGCGCTATCGCCGTGCCGGCTTTATTATTTGTGGCAAGACCAACTCGCCAGAATTTGCCTCGAAACCGACCACTGAGCCGGAGCTTTATGGCGCAACTCGCAATCCGTGGGATCTCAGCCGCTCGGCGGGAGGTTCGTCTGGTGGATCGGGTGCGGCCGTCGCATCCGGCATGGTCTCCGTTGCACACGCGAACGACGGTGGTGGCTCGACGCGCGTGCCTGCTGCAGCGTGTGGTCTGGTCGGTCTCAAGAACACGCGTGGGCGCAATCCGCTCGGGCCGGACTACGGTGATGTCGGGGCCGCAGGGTTGTTGTCCGAGCACGTCGTCACACGCACTGTCCTCGACAACGCCCTGATGCTTGATGTGACTGCCGGTGGCGATCCGGGCGCACCCTACAATCCGCCGCCGCCGTTGCGACCGTTCGCCGAAGAAGTCGGCGCGCCGCCGGGGCGTTTGCGCATTGCCTTCAGCGACCAGCCTGTAGCACCAACGCCCGTTCACGATGATTGCAAAGCTGCAGTTCGTGACATCGCGAAGCTCTGCGAAGAGCTCGGACATACGGTCGAGGAAGCTCGACCGATAGCGCCGACAGATAACTACAACGAATTTTTCTCCACCATCTGGCTCGGTATGGTGGGTTGGATGATTCGCGATTGGGAACGGCGTACCGGGCGCAAACCTGCGCCGGAACATTTCGAGGCGCATACCTGGAAAATGTTTGCCATGGACGCCAAGCGTCGCCCCTCGGATTTTCTGCTTGCAGTGCAGGACATGCATAAATTCGCACGCCAGGTCGCACCGTTTTTCGATGACTACGATGTATGGCTAACGCCGACCTTGACCGAACCGCCACCACCACTTGGCTGGTTCGATTTCGATCGCGCCCATCCGCATCAGGCGACTGAGAGACTAGAGCAGTATCCGCGCTTTACGTCATTCGCCAACGTCACCGGGCAACCGGCTATCTCGTTGCCGCTGTGCTGGAACGATGCCGGACTACCGATTGGCGTGCAATTTACGGGTCGCTACGGCGATGAGGCGACGTTGCTGCGTATTGCCTCCCAGCTCGAAATCGCGCGGCCGTGGGCACAGCGCTGGCCGCAGCTCGGTTGAAGGGGGAGCGCATCGCCCCGAAATACCCACTCGAATTCTTGAGGAGACAATTATGTCCGCAGTAGCTAACGATGATTCGCGCGCTCTGGCCGAAGTTGATGCCGTTGTGATCGGCGCCGGATTTGCTGGCCTTTATGCCGCGTATAAGCTGCGCGAGCTAGGCCTGAGTCATCGCGCTTTTGAGCAAGGTAGTGACGTCGGTGGCACGTGGTACTGGAACCGCTATCCGGGCGCGAGTTCGGACTCTGAATCCTGGGTCTATTCTTTTAGCTTTTCCGAAGAACTCGAACAAGAATGGACTTGGAGCTCTCGCTTTCCCCGGCAGCCCGAGATTTTGAGTTATCTCCAACACGTTGCCGGTCGATTTGACCTGCGCAAAGCGTTCGATTTCAACACCCAAGTAGTCGCCGCGACTTACGACGAGACATCGAACCGTTGGCAGGTGCAGACCGCCCAAGGGGAAACAGTCGCCGCGAGTTTTTTGATTACCGCTGTGGGTTGCCTGTCGGCGGCTCAGGTTCCGAATATTCCGGGTCGCGAAGACTTCACAGGTCCGTGGTATCACACCGGACAATGGCCGCACGAGCAGGTCGACTTCCGAGGCAAACACGTGGGGATTATCGGCACGGGCTCATCCGGCATCCAGGCTATCCCGATTATCGCCGGCGAAGCTGAACACCTGACCGTTTTTCAACGCACACCGAACTTTAGTGTGCCATCGAGAAACGCGCCGTTGCCGCCGGAACGGGTCGCAGAGCTCAAGAAAAACATTAAGGCGATCCGCGAGTTTTGTCGGTGGTCGACAATCGGACAGCCCTACGACTTCAAACCGGATGAAGCGTTAAAGGTGTCGGACGAGGAACGTCAGCGTCAATTTGAAGCCGACTGGGAGAAGGGCGGCTTTGAGTGGATGTTCGGCAGCTACTCCGATCTGGTGTTCGATAAGGCAGCGAACGACTACGCCTCTGATTTCGTGCGCGACAAAATTAGGGCAACGGTTAAGAATCCGGACACTGCGGAAAAACTTCTGCCTACCGGCTATCCCATTGCAACAAAAAGGTTGCCGCTCGATAGCGGTTATTTCGAAACCTTTAACCGAGACAACGTGTCGTTGGTGGATCTGCGCGAGACGCCAATCGAGGCAATTGTCGACAAGGGCGTACGCACATCAGCCGGAACTCATGAGTTAGACATGCTCGTCTTTGCCACTGGTTTCGACGCGCTCACCGGGCCTCTAACACGGATTGATATTCGCGGTCGGGGCGGGCTGTCGCTCAAGGACAAGTGGACGGAAGGGCCGCGTACCTATCTCGGGGTCGCGAGCGAGGGCTTTCCCAACATGTTCATGATCACAGGCCCAGGAAGTCCTTCTGTACTAGGAAATATGCCGACTTCAATCGAGCAGCACGTGGACTGGATATGCGGATGCATAACCCACATGCAGCAGCAAGGAGTGAGCGCCGCCGAACCGACCAGCAAAGCCGAAGGCGAGTGGGGCGCGCATGTCAAAGAGTTGGCCGACGACACGCTGTTTCCGCAAGTGGATTCCTGGTATCTGGGCGCCAATATTCCGGGTAAGTCGCGTGTATTTCTCCCCTATATAGGTGGGTTTGGAACCTATCGCCAACTCTGCAACGACGTGGCGGAGAAGGGTTATGAGGGATTCAGATTTTTCTGAGCGGCTTACGTAAAGCCAATCTGATGGGCTGGCCACAAGAGAGTTATCAATAGTGTCAGCGACGGGTATTGCCGCAGACACGATCGAAATCCGACGCAACGTCGACGTCGAGCGCGTCATCAAAACGCCCTCGATAATCGTGCGCGGATAGTGTGTTGCTTCGCAATGTCCCGCCGTGCGGGTTGCGATTGACGCCAGTGAATATAAAAGATCAAAGGAGAAATTCATGACCCAAGCAAACACCTGCATCGTTGTCGGCGTCGGACCGGGCCTCGGTGCCGCCACGGCGCGACGATTCGCCAAAGCCGGGCATCCGGTAGCGCTCGCCGCTCGCAACATCGACAAGCTCGAGGCGTTGGTCGCCGAGATTGAAGCCGCCGGCGGTCGCGCGAAAGGCTATGCGTGCGACGCTACGGTCGAGACGAGCGTCGCAACATTGTTCGAGCAGGCACAAACCGATCTTGGCGCGGCGGGCGTCGCTATTTATAACGCCTCAGGACGTGCTCGCAAGCCGATTGCCGAGACCACAGTGGATGAGTTCGTGACCAGTTGGGAGCGCTGCTGTCTGGGTGGGTTTTTAGTTGGAAGAGAAGCCGCACGCGTGATGCAGCCACGTGGCGAAGGCAGCATTCTGTTCACGGGTGCCACAGCCAGCATGAAAGGCTATGCACATTCAGCGACTTTCGCGGTGGGCAAGTTTGGCTTGCGTGCCCTGGCCGAATCGATGGCGCGCGAATTACACCCTAAAGGCATCCACGTAGCGCACTTCAACATCGACGGTGGCATCGGCGAGAACAGCGATGACGACCGGTTGCTGCCCGATGCGATCGCCGAAACCTACTATCAGACGCATGCCCAACATCGTAGCGCCTGGTCGCACAGTGTCGAAGTGCGGCCTTGGGTCGAGAAGTTCTAGGGGGGCGATACGACGATAGTGGCCGTGCGGTTCGATAGCTGCGTAAGACGGCGTTCTACGCAGCTCAATTATTACGGATTAACTTGCGCGTATTGAACACGGCGTGTCTTGGGCTCCGGGGCGCTCCACAAGACACTCAGACGTTCTTTAACCCATTGGCACGGGAGGTCGAACGCCGGGAAAGTTGAAGAAACGGCACCTGAGCAGATTCACTCAGCAGCGCTAGTAATTGCGCCGGCGCGGACGCTCGTATCCATCATAATTTCCGCTGAATTCCGGCACGCGTTCGACCAGCGACTCGATGAGCGTGAGTTCGGCGTCGGTGTGGTTCTTGAACGGCGCTTCCCGAATGCGCTTACCGGCAGGCGCATCGCGAAGCACGTAGCGCGGGGTGTGATGGCCTGCATCCACAGTCTCGCTACTCTGCGGATCGTCGTTTGCCGCGACGTCGGTTACCCCGTAGCAAGTACAGATGTAGTCCTGCTCGGGCTCAACCTCAACATAAACCCCGGTGCCTCGAATGCCGATAGTTGCTACAGCGGTGTTGATGCGGTGCCGTCTGGAGCCGAATACCGATAGCAAGGCACCGGTAAACATTCGCAAGCCCTCGACAATCGAGTTGTCCTCTTCGGCCGGGGTGAGTTGCAAACGAGAATTGCGCCGCAAAATAAACGCATCCTTTGCGACCGTGAATACGATATTGCCGTCCGTGCCGGTTTCAACCAGATCACCAGCAGAGATCACAGTGGCCCGCGTCGCGCTGACGCCATTGACCTTGACCTGGCCCGCCAGGCGGTGAATAGAACCGCGTGCGGCGAACACATTCCCAATCGTTGCCGGACCAGCAAACAATCCCGCCGCCAGTGCGCTCAAAACGATTGTGCGTCGACGTGGATCGATGTCTTTATCGTCATCGTTATTCATTACAGGTCACCGTTGGTGGTAGCGTTCATCAGGTCATGCTGCAACAGAGGGTGAGGTATTTCCACTCTGCGTGGCCAAACGCAGTACGGAAGTTTGGAGTTCACCTCGCACTTTAGTGCATGAATTAATAGCAGTGTCTGCGGGGCTTCGGTTCGAGATTCGTCAGTAAAGCAGAAATTGATTGCTGTTTCGCCACCGGCCAGGACCACCCCATAACACCACTCAGGTGGAGATTTCCGTTTGCTTAAGGCCGTAACGCTTTATCGCCGCGACTAGCTGGACTAGGCTTTGGTTGGGCTATGAACCGGGGCGCGACGTAATGAATGTATTGGACATGAAAGTGGGTGTGTTGCTGCCGGCGTGGACGGGTTCACTGGACGGGGAGACGCCGACGTTAAGCCAGGTGTTGTCCTTTGCTGCTCACGCCGAAACGGTCGGACTCGACAGTATATGGCTAACCGACCACCTCTATTGGGAGCCCTATGCTGATTTTCGCGCCGTCGGCATCGAGTTGCCTGCAGATTGGGCTGGCGTGAAGGGCGGCCAATGGGAGTGCTGGACGACTGCTGCCGCGCTCGCGACGCAGACCACGAAGGTAACGATTGGCACGTTGGTGTCGAACACAGCTTTTCGCAATCCAGCCTTGCTCGCGCGGATGGCAGACACGGTGAACGAACTTAGCAACGGCCGCCTTATTGTTGGCCTCGGCGCGGGCGATTTCGCCTCCGAGCACCGCGCCTATGGCTTTGATTTTGAGCGACGTGTCGGCCGTTTCGAGGATTCGTTGCAGATCATTTTGCCGCTGCTCAAGGGCGAACGCTTCAGCCACGTCGGCGAGTTCCACCGGCTGGAAGACGCAGAATTGTTGCCAAAGTCATCGGCACCTGCGCCACCCATTTTGATCGGTACTCTCAAGGGCAAGCCGCGCATGTCCCGTCTTGCCGCCCAGCACGCCGATATCTGGAACTGCATGATCGCCTTCGGCGATTGCGCTATCGAAACCTACCTCGGCGCGTGGGCGCCAATTCGAGCCGCGTGCGAGCGTTTCGGCCGGGATCCGGCAACCCTCATGCAGAGCGCGACAGTTGCCGTGAACCTGACTGACGGCCCGTACCCAATAGTACCGACGTCGACGCCGTTTTCTGGCTCGGTTGAACAGATCGCCGACCGCTTCGCCGAATATGCCGCCAACAATGTTGGCCATCTGTCGGTGATTCCACATCCATGGAACGAGGCGGGGTTAGACAAGCTCGCTCAGGTGCTGGCGTGCCTGCGGCGCTAGGTCATCGCCTAGGAAGGATGCGGGCAGGCAGCAGGGGCAAGTTGTCACTCGGCAAAATTCTGAATAACGGGTGCGGGTCTGAGACTCTCAACTTCGCACTCTGTCACCGTTCCTTTTCTGGCGTTTGAATCCAGGACGAGCACGCGCGGAAGTTAAGAAAAATGAAGGCTTAATCCCATCGTTGCCCGTTACACAGAACCGGATTAACGCTAGCCCAATGCGGCAGCAACCGCTTCAATGATGGCGGTCATTGAGATCCCTTCGTTCGCTTCGTAAACACCTGCCTCGCCGTTTAGCTTACCCATCTTCGATCCACCGGCATGGTGGAGGCCGATCAACCGCCAGGTGCTGTTGAACACCGGGCTGCCGGAACTGCCGCCTTCGGTCGGTGCGCGATAGTGGAGTCGGGGGACTTCGTGATCGAGCAGAAAATTGTCGTGTAGAGAGAACGACAGTTTGCCGCCGCCCGGATGGCCGATGACGTATACCCGTTGCTGACCATCTGCCAATGGCAAATGCTTGGAAATTCTGAAGCTTTGCTCGCAGGCAACCGGCTCACTCAATGTGGCGATGGTGCAGTCGAGTTCCGTGCGTCCGGAGCTGAACAGGATCGCTTCAATTTCATAAGTCGCGTCCGGTGTGTCACTGGCCTCGAGGCGCACTTGTACCTCATCAGGAGGCAGCGCCGACGGGCTGCCGGCGTGTTCGGCAGGGTCATCGCTGAGCACGTGGGCGTTGGTGACCAGCACCCACTCATCGCTGATGCTCGGGTGGACGTCCGAACCGGGCAGTAGAAAACCGGTGCCATGGCCGTTGCCGACTGCGTCTTCAATAACCGCTACCGCGCGCGCCTGATTCAGTCCGTCGACATACCACTTAAAGCTCTTATAACGATCGCCGCCGAAAACTTTTTCGAATTGTGTGTTGTCACGCTGCTGCAGTTGCCCGGCATCGTGTAGAAATCCTTGTGCGGAACTGACTTCATCGAGCGCGTGCTCAAGGCGCAGTTCGCCGCCTTCGAGTGCAAGCAAGGCGGCGCGCAAAGTATGCAGAAGTGCGGCTTGGGGTGGCTCGCTGTGGTCCAGTTGCCAAACCTGCTCGAACTGGCGCAGCGTACTCGCACACTCGAACGCATCTACTGCGGCGCTACTGGTATAGCGGCCCAGCCATTCCAGCGCCTGGCTGTAATCGGACATCGCCACACAGGCTTCCGCAGCCGTTGCGCAGTCCCAGATCTCGGGCGTCGTAAGGGCTTTTATATGCGCCAGGATAGCCTTACTCGCCGTCCCGATATCGATTGGTGGCGAGTCAATTTCGATGTTGTCGCGCTGCGCCCGGCACAGGAGCGCGACGGTATTGATACCGTGCCATAAATTCAGCCCTGCGGCTGCATCAAAAGGAACAGCATAAGAGTCGATAGCAGCGAGCAGATGCCGACCGACGTCTCCCTCACTGCCGGCGCTGCGGGCAGTGACATAGATTTGCTTGTGGGCGCGCCCTATAAGTCCGAGCGCTTCGGCTAATTCCGCTGCGTCACCTTGCGCTTCGCAGTCTTGCCGGAGGACTCTAAGTACCGCCAGCGCGGCGACTGTCTGGTCGCTGTCGATCAAAGCCTGGGCGTACAGGCGGCGGATTCGGGGCGCATCCTGGCCGGTTTGAATGAGTGCCTCAGCAACGTCGATCATCAGCGCGAAATATCGCTTGCGCCGCAGGATATCGAGAACTGCTTTCGCGTCCTGTAACTCGAGTGGTCGTGCCTGCACCCACAGATCGGCAGTTAGCGTTTCGCACTGCAGTGCAACGCCCGCGCGGTCAAACGTCCGCGCTGCGCGTTCAAGTTCGCGTACAAGTGCGCTTGCGTCCATCAGATTCTGCGCATTCGATTAGATCTGCAGCCGCGACTGCTGCAGTCCGAGCGCACTTGCTGTGGTGCTGAATGATGATACGTAGCCGCGATCGTCATGTGCTTTGGCTCAACTGGAAAGTCGCTCAAAGTTCGAGCAGGTTTGCGAGGTGTTCACACAGGGATTCCTGTGCAAAATACTTCAAGCTGCTGTGCCGCCATGCACCGCCGTTGGTCACTCTGTGGTCCTGGACCACCTCAGTGCCTGACTTGAGATAGTCGTCGGCGATGCGCGCATTGAAGGCCACCGGATCGAGCCGGTCGTACACGTTGATCCAATCGCCAGAAACGCCGACCGACGGAAACGCGTCTTTGGCGTTATAGCGTGGATCATAGTTGTCGTGTACTTCACTCAGGCCGAGCGGGCTACCAACGGTCATGTAGCCATCAATGGCCGGGCACGCGGGGACGTTCTTCAGGCAATCATAGGAGATCACGGTGCCCATCGAATGACTAACGACGACATGCGGGCCCTCGTTCTGCGAATCTATGCTGAGCTGGCTGACGAACAGATCACGTATGTGCTCCTTGACCCGAAAGCTCTCGCCGGGTCGGGGTGAGGAGGTGGCGTCAAAAAGATAGTGATGGACATCGCGCAAGAACGCTTTCATCACGCGCCTTTTAATAAACCACGGCAGCGGGATGGCCTCAAATTCGAGTTTTGAAACGTTCTCGTCCGGCGCTTCAGGTTTAAAATCGTCGCCGTCCGGCGAGGCGCTATCAACTCCCAACGAGCGACGCATCGATTCGACCAGCGCTTTTTCGTTACCCTGCAGTTCGTCAATCCAGGCGAGATCCTCGTCCACATCAGCCGTTCCGAGGCCGCCTTCGACCGCCTCGAAGCTGTCGCCTGCCGCGAGCGGCTCCGGGTACATGACGTCTGCCCAGTACACCATCGACGTCGAAACACCCGCACCGGCCAAATCGAGGCCGCCTTCACTGAGCGACTGGTTCCAGTTCCGCAACAACTGTGTTTTTTCCGGCTGGTTACAGATCCCGTGAACGAAAGTGACGTGTGGCATGTTGGAGTCGATCTCTAAAATGGCTGCCGTTCGACTCTAGTACGAACGTGGCTGGTAAACGGCAATTTTTACTGGCACGGCGGGGATACTTCGTGGTCACACGCGGCCGCGCCTGCTCGAGCTTTCAGTTCGATTGGGCGCAGCGACTAGGTCCCGGTGCACAAGGACGAGGGGGCGCGATAACCGACCGCAAGAACATCGCCAGAAACATTGAACGTCCCGCGTGATGCTGTATCGCTGCCGCCGTAGAACAGCGGCAACGAGAGATAGACGTCAGTTGACGGGGGTAATCCGCCGCGGCCGCTGATGCTGAAACTACTCTGCCCGATATCGGTGCGGCGACTGCAGCGCTCCGCGAGCCGGCTGCCTGGGTCTTCGAAGTCGGTCGACAACACTGTAAGGCTGCCGCGAGGTTCGTGTCGGGCGCGATAACGGCGATTTGACCGGCGACACCGAGCGCGAACTCGCCTGTATAACGGTCTCGGCCGGCACGGAAAACCCCTACTTCGTCGCAAAGAAATATGCCGTGATGATCTCCATGCTGCTTAGCCGTAAAAGTAGACCGCAATATAACGTTCAGGTCGACAAGCGCTGAGCCTGTTTCTGTTGTTTGCACCGATCCTGAGCACGGCAGCGATTACTGACAGGTTGCGTGTGTCGTGTGCCGCTGATCAGCTTTTCAGGGCAAGCCACCCGGTCGCAATTTGGATTGCCGCCATTTTGTATCTATACTTGACATTATATTTCTAACATAAATATATGTTTTATATATGTCTTCAGGGCGAATTTCGAGCAATTTCTCGATTCCGGCAGGGGTGCTAATCCTGCTCGGCTGCCTGCTGTCCGGGCATGTCTTGGGCTTAGGAGTCGACGCCGAAATCGGCATGCGCCATGAACAGAATCTTGGCCGCGCAGAACGACAGGCAGACCAGGAACATGACACGGCGCTGGTGCTGAACGCCCATGCCGAACAACAATTTCGGCTCGACCCGCTGACACGGATCAGCGTCGAGGGCGGGCTTGGTACGCGCCGCTGGACACGCTTCGATGATCTGAGCGAGTACAGCGCCGAGCTTGGCGTACGCGCTCGGCGGGCGCTCAACCATAGTTTCGAAGCACCATGGGCGGAGTTGTCACTGAAGGCGATCGGGTTGCAGCATCAGGACAGTGACATTCGTGATGGCGGCATCCTGCGTGCCGGCGCGACCGGCGGCCGGCGCTTTGGTCATCGTTTCGATGCGCGTCTCGGCTACGCTTATCAGATCCGTCGCGCGGCCGAGGATCGGATCTTCGATTTAGAACACCACGAAATGTTCGGGCAGCTCGATGTCCAGCTTGGTCGGCGCTGGCTAGTCTATCTGGAAGTCGGAGTTATTGAAGGCGAGCTGGTCTCGACTGCCGGCATTCCCAATCCGCGCTTTGCACGAGCCGCGAAAATATTGCCGCGCGGGGACGATGACGCATTCGGCCTTGGTCCGTCACCGCTCGGGTCCGGCTTGAGTCCGCGTTGGACTTATCAAATCGAGGGCGTCGTGTTGAATGGCGAAATCGGCATCAACTACCCCCTGCGGCCCGGTCTCGCCATCGATGTGGCGGCACGCTACGTGCAGGCCTACGCGTCCGGCGATATCGAATACGACGGTTATACTGTCAATGCCGGTCTGCTCTGGCAGTTTGGGCGCTAGCGCTACGGTTCTCGCCGTTCGGCGGAATCACTCAACAAACCTTTTACATCGCAACCCGCCGTGCGCGGTTCCGTTGCCCCCTGATGATGGTTTAATAGCCTGCGCGGCTGCGCGGCTGCGCGGTGACGCTTACGCCGAACTTCATTCATTCCGGGAACGATTCGATTATGACCAGCTCGATTTTTGATCTGACAGGCAAAGTCGCCCTCATCACGGGCTCCAGCAAGGGCATCGGCAAGGCGATGGCCGAGGAGCTGGCGCGGCATGGCGCCACAGTGGTTATTTCCAGCCGCAAGGCCGACATCTGCGAAGAAGTAGCTGCGGCGATTAATGCTGAACTCGCCGATGCGCCTGGTCGTGCGGTCGCGATTGCGGGCAACATCAGCCGTAAAGAAGAACTCGAACGGCTGGTCGGCGAGACGCGTAGCCAACTCGGCAAAATCGATATTCTGATTTGTAACGCGGCGGTCAATCCGGCCTACGGGTCGATGACGGACCTCGAAGATTCTGCGTTTGAGAAGATCCTGGGTGTGAATATCATGTCCAACCATTGGCTTGCGCAGATGGTCCTGCCGGAGATGCGAGAGCGTCGTGACGGGGTCATCATCATCGTCTCATCGGTCGGTGGCTTACGCGGCCACGACAAACTCGGTGCGTACTGCATCTCCAAGGCCGCCGATGTGCAACTGGTACGCAATCTTGCGGTCGAGCATGGGCCGCACAACGTGCGCGTGAATGCGGTCTCACCGGGACTGGTTCGCACCGATTTTGCGCGCGCTCTGTGGGAAAACCCGGAAGTGCTTGCCGCCCGTACCGAGCACGATCCGCTACGCCGCATCGGCGAACCGGAAGAACTCGGCGGTATTGCGGTCTATCTCGCTTCAAAAGCTGGCAGTTTCACCACCGGACAGAATTTCGTCGTCGATGGCGGCGCGACCATCGGGCATTAGCAAGCGGGCTGCGTCCGACCGCCCGTTATCGATGCTACGCTGCAGTACGCGGACCTACCGCCAACCCCGAGGATGCTGACATGAAGAATCTTGTGATGACGTTGCTGATGGCGGTGCTAGTGACCGCATGCTCGGAAGAAGGCACCAACCAGGTGCAGGCGGATCTGCCAGTAGATAAGGGCTCGGTCGCGGCCGGGACTGGTCAAAGTGTGACCATGCAGGGCGGCGAGCTGCCATTGGCCGGAGAGGGTGCGATAGCAGTTGGTAAGGCCTTGCCTGAAGCGATGTTGTCGGCTGCCGATCTAAAGGCCGTCAATATCGCAGCGAAGGGTGGCAAAGTTCGCGTTATCAGCGTCGTGCCATCGCTGGACACCCCGACCTGTGAGGAACAGACGCATATTCTTTCGGAAGAGAATAACGGTCTCGACCAGCAGGTTGAACTGGTTACGATCAGTATGGATTTGCCGTTCGCCCAATCACGTTTCGCCAAAGAGGCGAAAATCAGCAACATGACCTTTTTGTCTGATTACAAAGGTCGAGAGTTCGGCAACACGAACGGTTTGTTAATCGAGCCGTTGTCGTTGCTGACCCGTGCGGTCATCGTGACGGACAAAGAAAACATCGTGCGCTATCTTCAGGTGGTACCCGAAATCACTGCATTGCCCGATATGCCGGCAGCGATGCAAGCAGCGCGGGATTTGCTCTAGCGTCGAACCACACTTGCGGCACGAAGAGTACCAGCCTCGATAGCTGCTGAGCGCCCTGAGTTAAGGCGGCGCATGCGCCAGCTCAGTGCTTTTTCACAAACGCATTTAGCGTGAGTGTCTCTGGCGCCAGGCAGGCGGTATCGCTGCAAGCCTGCAGGGTCAGTGCGAGCGCTACGAGACCCGATTCCGCCTCGCCGGTCGGCTGCAGATCCCCGTTAATGCTGAACCGCCCCGCATAAAGTTCCAATTCGTCATCCCGGTTTTTAAGGCGCGTGGCCATGGCTGCCGGGTAAGCGATATCAACTATGCGCCACGGCGTGGAACCGCGTACGGCTAGCTGACTACCCACTAGATCCGGGTCGCCCGGGTTCGGCGCGTTCACATGCCAACCTTCGGTAACTGCGACATCGACGTTAACGCGATCGCCGTCCACCCGGACATCGGCACGAATCGCGCCGCGCCCGGCGTAGGCGAAAGAACCAATTTCGCCGTGCCGAAAATGTTCATGAGCGCGCAAGGCGTAAGTATGTGCGCGCGGCGATTGTTCGAGGTCGCCGGCAAGCGCGAGCATCTGTTCGAGTACTTGCCCCTCTAGCGCCAGATCGGCGGTGCGCCGATTCACGGCGTTCAAGGCAGCCAACGCCAGCGCATTACCCGATGGCACTGCGTTGTCTTCCAGCGCTTTGGCGCGCGGAATGTTGACACCCTGAGTATCGGCCACGCTCATGAAGAATCCGCCGCTCTCGGCGTCCCAATAGTCGCTCATCAACACTGCGTTTAGCGCCGCCGCTCGTTCTAACCAGCGTTTGTCGAGCGTCGCGTCGTAGAGCGCGACGAAAGCCTCGGCGAGCGCCGCGTAATCTTCAGCCATCGCGCGCACGCTACCTTCGCCCCGGTAGGTACTGCGCCAGAGCTTGCCGTACTCATCCAGGTGATGTGACAGCACGAACTCAGCACCAGCCAGCGCGCGTTCGAGATAGCGCGGTTCGTCAAACACCGCTGCCGCGTTGCTCAAGGCTGTGATCATCAGGCCATTCCAGGCCGAGACGACTTTCTCGTCGCGCAACGGGCCTGCGCGTTCCTGGCGGGCGGTGAGCAGGGCGGCTTCAATCTGGTCGAGCTCGGCATACCAAGCAGCGATACTCAGCCCATGCTGCTCGGCAAACTGAGTGGCACTGCGTTGCAGATGCAGCACATTGGCTTGTTCGAAGTTGCCACTGTCGGTGACGGAGAACCATGCCGTTGCGCGGCTGGCCCGCTCAGCGCCGAGTAACGTCTGTAATTGGTCGGGCGTCCAGACGTAGAACGAACCTTCACCGCCGGGACTATCCGCATCGAGTGCCGAATAGAATCCGCCGTCTTCGCTCATGAGTTCCCGTTCCACGAACGCGACGATTTTTGCTGCGATTCGTGCATAGCGCGGGCCGCCCAGCAGTTGATGGGCCTCAGTGTAGACACGCAACAATTGCGCCTGGGTGTAAAGCATTTTCTCGAAATGCGGAATCAGCCAGTTGCGATCGGTCGCATAGCGATGGAAGCCACCGCCGACGTGGTCGTGAATGCCACCGTTGGCCAGGGCATCCAAATCGAACTCAAGCCATGCGGCGAGTTCGGGGTCGGCACTGCGCTGCGCCTGGTCAAGCAGAAGGAGGTAGGTGGACTCCTGTGGAAACTTCGGCGCCTGCCCGAAGCCGCCATGACTGCGGTCGCGACGGCTGCGTAATTCCTCGACAGCCGTGTCAACGAGTGCCGGCGCGCTCTGGTCAACGGCGCGCAGGTTACGGGTGAGATCGGCGACGGCAAGCATAATTTTGTTGGCGCGTTCATCAATGGTGGCGCGTTCGCTGTCCCACACGCGGTTGATTTCGCCAAGTAGTTGGCGGAATTTCGGGCGCGGGTAGTAAGTGCCGCCCCAGAATGTCTTGCCCTCCAGATTAAGAAAACTCGACATCGGCCAGCCGCCGCGCTCGGTCAGCAGGCGTACTGCGGTCATATAGGTGTTATCAAGGTCCGGGCGTTGTTCTCGATCGACTTTGATGGCGATGAAGTGCTCGTTCAGCAAAGTCGCGATGCCGATATTGTCGAAGCTCTCCTCTTCCATGACGTGGCACCAATGGCAGGTCGAGTAGCCGATGGAGAGGAAAATGGGCTTGTTCTGGGCGCGCGCCGCAGCAAAGGCTTCGTCACCCCATGGATACCAATTGACTGGGTTGTGCGCATGCTGGAGCAAATACGGTGAGTCCTCGAGGAGCAGCCGGTTGGTAAATAGCGGCTTGCCCGAAGGGTCCAGATGCGCTGTGCGAGGTTTGTAAGCGGCATCTTTGGCAGCCAGGGAGCCGGCGAGCTGCGCCGCTAGTTCTGTGTCGAGAGGCGTATTAATGCCGGGCAGGACGTCGGCACTAACGCCTGCGTGCAGCAGCAGGATGAGCCCGCTGAGTGCTGCTCGCGACAGGATACGCCGGGTGGGTAAACGTGAATCGGGCAAGGTGTGGAGACTCCGGAGTTTTTGAGCTTCTCAGAGTAGCCGCATTCCGATTTTCTCGCATGTCCCGGTAGCGGCTTGAGGTGCCCTTTGGGTCGCCGCAATCGAATGCGTTGTCGCCACGGCGATTGGCGGAGGGGAGTGCGCGCTGCGCGTCATTGCTCGGCCACCTGTGTCACGGCAAACGGCGTTGTTTTGTGGACCGAAACGGACGTGTCGGAGAGACCGCGTTTGCGACGGATCGACCTTTAAAGTGCCTGTCCCCTTATTAGTTGGGTCGTAGTAATGTCGGTAGACCAGATTGCATCGAGCGCGACCGAGGATGGCCCTGAATGGCAAATGAAATTGGCGAGTATTTTGTATCGGCAAACGGAATTCGAACCCACTACCTGCGCGGTGGATCCGGACCGACCCTGTTATTACTGCACGGTTGGCCCGAGTGGTCGCACATCTGGCGGCCAGTGATCACGCGTCTGGCAGGCGATTACGATCTGGTCGCAGGTGACTTTCGTGGCTTTGGAGAAAGCGATAACCCGTCGCCTGAACCGTCTCTCGACGCGGGTCCGGCGGTTCTTGCTGATGATGTGTTGGCGCTGGCCGACGCCCTGGGTGTCGAGCGGTTCGGTATCGTCGCACACGATATCGGCAGTTTCGTGGCGCAGACTCTGGTGCGACAGGCGCCCGAGCGTGTCGCCGGCCTGTTCTTCTTCAATTGCGCCTATCCCGGCATCGGCGCGCGCTGGGTCGAGCCGCGCCATCTGAGTGAAACCTGGTATCAGTTTTTCCATCAGCTGCCGTGGGTTGCTGAGTTGATCGGATCGTCGCGTGAGTCATGTCGAATTTATCTGGACAATTTCTTACGGCATTGGGCGTATCAAGACCATGTATTCGATGACGAGATCGATCTATGGGTCGATAACTTCATGCGTCCCGGCAATTTACAGGGTGGATTTAACTGGTATCGGAGTAATCACGAGAGCCGCATGGCAGTGATCGAGGGGCGCGCGCCGACGCCAGGACCCATTGATTGTCCGACGCGAGTCTTTTGGGGCGCCCATGACCCGTTGTTCAAGCGCGAATGGACAGATGCGCTGGGCGAGTACTTCAGCGATTTGGAATTTGATTTCGCACCCGATGCGGGGCATTTCGTGCACTACGAGACACCCCAGCGTGCGGCCGACGAGATTGCGCGATTTTTCTCGCGCCAGACTTTCTAGACGCGTCGGCTAATCGCGACTATTGGAAGCGCGGCATCACCTTGTCTGCAAACAGTTCCAGCGAGGCATGAATTTGCTCAGGCTCGGCAATGCCTTGTGGCAACAACAGAAACATCTCATTGATGGGAACGCGTGCGGCGGCTGCCTCAATCTGCTTCGTGAGGGTATCGGGCGAGCCGATCAAACGATTGACGCCGCCCTGACCGAAAGCGGTCGGCCACAGTTTCCAGAACCACTCCATGTCTTCGGCCCACTCACGGGCTTTGGCATCGGTCTCGGCGCAAATCATCAGGCCGCCCCAGGCCGCTTCGGAACCCGGCGCGACGGTGTGTCCGTACACCCCTTCGGCTTCTTCGCGATAGCCGTCCCACAATACCTGGCAGAGATCGAGGCTCGGCGCGAGAACAATGGGTTTGCCCATATATTTCGCCCAGAACTTGGCAGTGCGCAAGGAGGCGGAAAAGCCGCCATACAGCGGGGGGTGGGGTTGCTGCATCGGGCGCGGTGCGATACCGATCTCGCTGATCTGCATATCTTTGCTGACGCCCTGACCATAGTCGTGATAGACCGGATGCGGATGCGGGTTGACCATCCCAGCGGGTGGAAACTGCCAGAACTGGCCGTCGTGGCTGAAGGTATCGTTGGTCAGTGCCTTGATGACAATGTCGACGTATTCGGCGAAGTATTCACGATTGGTCAGGTCGACTGGTTCGTCTTTGTTCCACGGCCCAACGGCTGCGAGTTCCGGTTTGATCTTGAAATTTTCGACCCAGCGGGTTTGATAACCGCGTACGAGTCCGACACTGAAGCGCCCGCCCAGCATGTTGTCCATGGTCGCGATCGCTTCCGCTGTGCGTAGCGGATTGTGCACGGTAGAGACAAAACCGCAGGTGATCACGCGCATACGTTTGGTGTGCTGGCCCAGCCACATCCCCATCAGGGTCGGATCGTTGCTGGCCTCGAATCCTTCAATTTGCAAATGATGTTCGGGGTGGCCGAAGCCGGCGTAACCCAGCTCGTCGGCACTTTTCGCATAACCGGCGATTTCATCGAGCATGCGCCGAAACAGGTTCGCGTCTTTGCCGGCCATACCGCGCTTGAGTTCATCGGGGCGTCCGACCGTGCAATACATGAATAAATTGAAATCGATCATAGATGGGATCTGGGCTGTGGCGCGTCATTGTTTGGGGCGGACAGTATACGAGCGAACCGACGCCGACAAATTTCGCGTGTGGTGGTGAACGTGGGTGTCCCGGATTCGGAAAACCGGAATCGAGGCTCGTATTCATGGATGTCCTGAATTAGGCGCGGAATCAGACAACCCAAATCCGCCACCCAATTTGTGGGTGTTCCTGATTAGGTAAGTCCGATTGCGGCGCTGTGGTAGCGCGGCCTGTCAGCCTCCGTGATAATCACGCTAGAAGAATGATTCGAGCACGCACCGCGCTGAAGCTGCCGCGTGGCCGTGCGAAGTATTTAATTAAGCTGCGTTGCCCGCAGGCGGAGAGACGAACGATGACGATGGTTTTAAGCCGATATCTGACTGCAGCCATGCTAGTGGCCACGGCGATCTGCGCGCACGCTGCGGACGACGAACTCGGCGATATGCTCGGCCGCATGCTGGCCCGTGATGTTAAGGCCGCGCCAGGATTTGCTGTGCGCGAGATCGTGCCGCCGGGTGAAATGTACGATCCGCTGGTGATGCACGTACATGGCGACGAGGTTTGGATTAACGACGACGGTAAAGAAGTTGGAGAGAAGGGCAGCCGCATGCTCGCCGTCAACTCAGAGGGTGCTGTGCGCGTATTGGTCGATGCGGACAAACTGGCGCCCATCAGTGCCGGATTTGATATTGCCCCGGCTGATTTCGGTGCTTATGGCGGTCAGATTTTTGCGCTTTCGCAGCCGAAGATTGGCGACAGTGGTGGCGTAGAGAACTACATCCTGCAACGCATCGATCCGAACGACGACTATGCGGTAAGCGTGTTCTGCACCTTGCCGGAACTTGATGCCAAGCGCACCAGTGGCATCGGCGTTGATGCGAGCTTCGGACCTGCAGGCAGTCCTTTCGCGGGTAAGCTCTATGCCGTTTCGACGTTGAACGGCACGATTTATGAAGCGACCCCGGATGGCCGCTGTGTGCCGTTCGTGACCTTCGATGCGGAAGAGCACGGTGGGCCGCTCTACCTGAGGTTCGCACCCGATGGCCAGTCCATTCTGCTGACCGTGGTGCGCGGCGGCATTTTCAACGCGCGTGGCACCGCCATTCTGCGCGTACACCCCGATGGACGCATCGACGAGAAGGCGCTCGCCGAGGGTGAAACGATGTTCGGCGGGCTCGACTTCGCACCTGCTGGATTCGGCAAATACGCGGGCCAGTTGTTTGTCGTTGAAGTTGGCTTCTACGAAATTCCAGTCCCACTCGGGCAGGCATTACGACCTGACGGCCGGGTGCATCGCGTGACTCCCGAGGGCAAGCTGGAACTGGTTGTGAGTGGTTTGATCAACCCCTGGGGACTGCGCTTCATTGGCGACAAGCTGTGGGTTGCCGATATCAACGGCGATTTCATTTACGGCAAACGCGAATTGCCAGACGGCTTCATTATCGAGATCACGCCGGAATAGCCGCGCTGCCGGGACGCCGATGCATCAGTAGCTCGCAGTGAGGCGTAGGTCAACGCCAAGGCCCGCCGCGTTAACACCGGAACCATGCGACCGATAGCGATTGTCGAACACATTGTTCACTGCGAGCGCAATATCGAAGTGTGCACCGAGGCGTTGCCCGACGGACGCGCGCACGAATTCGTAGCCGGGCGTGCCACCCGGTGGGATACGGTTGATATCGCGCCGATCGCCGCGACTTAATTGATCCGCGCGCGCGACGATGGAGACATCGAGGGCCGCAAAGCGACCGTCCTGTGGGCGCTCCCAGCGCAGTCCGAAGTTCGTGGTGAGGGGCATGGTGCGACTTAAGGGCTCACTCACTATGCGGCTGGTCGCGATGCTCTCGGGTGCATCGAGTTCGCTTTCTAGCCAGGTGAGATTGCCCCACACACTAAAACCGTTGCGCCACTCACGTCGCGCTGCGACTTCCACACCGCGCACAAATCCGCTGCCACTATTTTGTTTGCTCACCTCAACCTGGCCGCCGCGTAGATTGCCGGTCGCGGTACTCGTAATGAAATCGCGGATACGCGTGTGATAGCCAACCAGCGAGAATTCGTGCTGCTTTTCGGTGACGCGTAAACCTACTTCGAAAGTCAGGAATTGCTCGGCATCGAGATCAGTTGCGGCGATCTCTATTTCGTTTGAGCGACTGGCACCGAAACGGCTCAGGTCGGCGATATTCGGCGCGCGAAAGGCCTGGCTCACACCACTCCAAAGCAGAACCGGGTGTCGCACGAACGGCGAAACGCTGACGCGTGCAGAGCTAACGACTTCAGTCCACGAGTCACTAAAACTGGCGGCGTCGCCGGTCACGGGGTCTTCAAAACGCCCGATGGTGGCGGAAACGTCGTTGTAGCGACTGCTTAAGTCAATCTGAAGCTGCTCGAGTGGTGCGAACAAGCCCTGAATGTAGACACCGCGTTGTTCATAGTTGGCGTCGTCACCTATCGGCCCTTGTATCCGCACCTGTGCGAGAGAACCGTCGGGCGCGAAATCGCGGCGGCTGCTATCGACGCCGTCGTGGTAAATATCCAGGCCATAAACGAGATCCAGAAAGCCCAGTCTGGAATCGAACTGAATGTCCGCGCCCAGCATGATCGAGTCGAAGGCTTCCAGATTGCGCTCGCCGCCAGCGCGCACGCGATCGCCATCTTCGCGCCAGACCTGTCGGGACAAGGTCACTTTGAGGCTGTCGAGTGCCGGGTGTAGTGTATGGCCTTGCACGCGCACGTAGCCGAGCTCGCGTTGCTGATCTTTAACGCGGCGCTCGTCGGTGCCGACGGAAGTGCCGGCAAAAGGCTGGGCAAGGCGCGTTGAGAACGTTCGCCAGACATCGTCCTGCTCAAGTTGCTGGTATACCAGGCGCGCTTCCCAGCGTTCGCTGACCTGCCAGTCGATGCGCGCGTCCCAGGCTGTCTCGCCATAGCCAGTGTGCGGTTGCTGACCGAGATCGGCGGTCCTGAGATCGCCAAAGTGCTTCAACGAATAACCGAGATGCAGCCCATAGTGGCCACCTGAGCCGACCGCGATTTCGGTGCGCGATCGGCGGCTGTTATCAACGGAAGCGAAGGCTATGCGTTGCCGCCCATGGATGAAGGTCTCATCGTGTGTCTCGTGTTCATACCCGGACGAGCGCGTATTGATCACCACGGTCCCGCCGATCGCATCGCTACCGTACATTGCCGAGGTCGGCCCACCGAGCACTTCCAGAGAACTCACGGCGTGCATATCAATAAGCGAAAAATATTCGTTCGGTCCGTCGCGATAGACCGAGTTGTTGTAGCGCACGCCATCGATCACGGTGAGCATGCGGTAACCCGTAAAGCCGCGCAGAAAAGGCGCGCCCTGACCATTGGCGGATTTTTGCACCATCACGCCGGCAGTTTCAGCGAGGGCATCCGGCAGGTTGCGTACGAATTTGCCGTCGACGTCGTCTGCAGACAGCACGGACACGCTGTGCGGTACGGTGACAGTATCCGCCGCACGCCGGGTCGCGGTTACGGTGACAGTTTCGATAGCGCTAACGGACCCGCAAGACAGGGCCGCAACGAGAAGAAGATTCAGGCGGATGATAAGGGGCTTTAATGATTGCGAAGCGGGGCAGTGTAACGAATTCAATGGTCAAGGTTTTCGGCGCTGGCAACGTTAGAACATATGAACCCCGCTCGCTCTCGCCAACGCGACTGCCTGCTGTTAGCGCGCGCATCCGGGCGGTCAACTACCACTCTCAGTGGAGTTCGCCCGCATACTCGAACGCAAGGGCGGTCCGACTCCCAATAGCGGCTCGACCTCGGGGTACACGCACTAACTAAGGCACACCGTAAAATGCCCTGAAATCTGAAGGCTCCCCCCATTTTTTTCGTCAAACCGGAGGAGCCTCAGTTCGACGCCGACATCTGATTTCAGCGAGGACGAAGTCGGGTTACTGAAAATGCCGCACAACGTCTTCGCCGAGTCGATAGATACACTCAAGAGACTCAGCCGGGTCGGGGTAATACCCTGTTTCTGGTTTCGGCGTACGTGTGCGCAGGCAAATCCAGTCAGGCTTGAGTTTCTCCTGCATTTCTCCGAGCCGGTCGACCCATGTTTGCGCGTTGCCGAGGATCAGGAACTGTTTCTCCAGTGTCTCGACTGGCACTGCGGCAGCTTCCGGCTCCATGCCGTTCTCCTGGTAGAAAGCGAGCTCGCGAACCCAGCGATGACCGTGTCGCTCGCGTACTTGCTTCTCATCGTCACCGATCCAACCTTCGCAAATGAGTCCGACGCTCCAGTTCTTGCGGCCTTTTTTGTCGGCCCTCTCGCGCCAGTATGAGATCCGTTCCCGCGCCGTTTCGATCTCGGGTTGGTGACCCCAAATCCAGCCGTCCCAATCGGTCGCGCGTTCCACCCCGTTGTCGAAAAATGCGCCAATCCATATCGGCGGTCGCGGTTGCCGATAGGGTTTCGGCGTGAGCAGGATATCGTCGTAATCATAGAACTCGCCGTGAAAAGAAAACCGCTCGTTCGTCCACACACCTTCGATGATTTGCAAGACTTCTTCAAAGCGCGCGTTTTTGCGTTTGGTTGGCACACCGAAAAGTCGGAAATAATCCTCGTGATAACCGACGCCGGCTCCGAAGACCAGACGGCCCCTGGAAAGCATGTCTATCTGGGCCAATTGTTCCGCGACATGGACCGGATGATAGTAAGTCGGCTGCAGCACGGCCGTGGCAATTTGTATGCGAGTGGTGCGCGCGGCGATTGCGGCGGCGACGGTCAGAATCGAAGGGAAGTAGGTCTCCGGTCGCGCATGGCGTTCGGGTAGCCACAAACTTTCGAACCCCACTTCCTCGGCTGCCTCGGCTTCAAGCAGTAACTGGTCGCCGGCAGCGGCAACTTCGCGGCGGGTCGGGATAATCTGGTCATAGCCACCGAAATGAGTGTCAGGCATGTAGGCGATACGCATTTTTATCTCCTCGGGTCTGGCGTGACTTGTGCTTACATTGGCGTCGGGCGACTCGGTTTGTGCGCTGGTCGACGCGCATGCATAACCGCCGGCGAGTCGAGACGCACCCTAAGCTAACGCGCGATATCAAACTCAACGATAAAGCCGTCCGGTAGTTCTCGCCGGCCGGCGATGAAATCACCGTTGATATCTGCGACCCACAATTTGCCGTTGACGAATTGCACACCAATCGGATTAACCAAATCGGTCGCAACGACCGCGGGTTTGCCGTCTGCATCGATGCGAAACACGCGCCCGTCGGTGTCGAGTTTCTGGGTCATCGGTACGGGTATCTGGAAGCGGCCGATATCGGCAAAGAACAACTGGCCGCCGTATGGGCCGAAGTCTGCGGGGGCGTAGGCCATGCCGGTCGGTTTGGACGCGCCGGCGTAAAGTGGCTCTGCGTCAATTTTGCCGTCCGCGCTGACGGTGACAATAGCGCCCGCTTGTGGGCCGGTGCTTTCCAGGCTGAATACCCCGCGACTGACGGAAACCAACATGCGCTGCCCGTCCGGCGTGAAGTTCATGACGGTCGGCCCGCTGTAGGTTTCGCCGTCAAAGACCAGGAAGGGTTCACATTTGCCATCGGCGGTGACCTGATAAATTGCGTCGTTCAGGATTGTGACGACAAACAGGCGTCCGGCGAACGGCGAGCCCTCAGGGCCGAAGCGCGCATCGAGCCCGAAGCCTGAGATCTTTTTCGGACCGGTTTCCGGCAAGGTGCAATAGATACTCGCGGCGAAATCGTTGTCGGGTTCGAGTCTTTGTACAACATGGTTTTCAAGCCCACCCGCAACAGCGACTTTTGGTTGCGCCAGGGTGAATACGTCGCCGCCGTAGTCGCCAAAACTTGCCGGTGCAAGATCGAAACCGACGGTTGGCAGCAGTTTGCCGACGTCGGCGAGGACCGAAATTTCGCCACTATGGCTGATCGCAAGCAAGCGACTGCCTTTGTCTTTTTCTTCGCCGCCGTCATCGTTAATCCAAGTCGTGTCACCGACCGGCAACATGATGAGGGGGTCGTAGAGTTTCCCCGGGGCGACCAGCAGGCGTGCGCTGAAGCCGTCGGCGGGCTTGATTTCCGGTGGGGTTAACAGGCGTTTTACCAAAGCGTCCGCGTCGCCGAAAGAGGCCATCGGCAGACTCGCCAGGGCAGTGATGATTGCGCTTGTTAAGTATCGACGAATAGACATTCAGTCCCTCCTTATTCCCGGACAGTGCAATGTCCAGCGTTGCACCTGCGCGACAGGATCTCAAGCACGACAATCGGCTGCACTTTTGCTGCGCTGCAATTTAAATGGGGTGTCTTTAACTGAGCCAGTTGCACTGTTACCGTTCGTTCTCGCAAGCATCCCGTGCGCCATGACGTGCGGCCCGCATTGCGCGTACGTACAAGATCAGCCAGAGGAACCCACAAATGAGCGCACGCGACCAAATCACAACACTTATGAACCGCTATGGATTCACTATTGATACTGGCGATCTGGATGGCTTCGCCGAGCTGTTTGGCAAGGGCGAGTGGACTTCGGAGGGTTCGCCGCCGAATTTCGGCAAACAGGCAATGCTCGATAATGTGCTTTCAAACGTGCGCATATACCCGGACGGTACGCCTAGGACGAAACACGTGACGGCCAATGTCGAGCTGGTGGTCGATGAAGCAGCGGGGAAAGCGAAAAGCGAATGCTACGTGACGGTGTTCCAGCAAACTGACGATTTCCCCTTGCAGGCGATATTCTCCGGTCATTACTTCGATGACTTTGTTTGTGAAAATGGCACCTGGCGCTTTGCCCGACGCTTCATCCGCTATGCCCTTGTCGGTGACATGCGCGCTCATCTGACGACACCTGCGGCAGTTATTGCCGCTGCCTGATATAAGGTGTCGGACCCCGAGCGTTTAGACCTGAAGACCGCTGACGAGGCGCTAATCGCGCGCATTCGGCCCCTGCTGAAGCGTCGCAAGGGCATTTCAGATAAAAAGCTGTTCGGTGGCGTGTGCTTCATGGTCAACGGCAATATGTGTGCGGGCACATGGCAGGGTTCACTGGTTGTGCGCCTCGACAAGCCAGGGCATGAGGCGGTCCTGCGTGAGGAACATACCGCCCCATTCGATGCGACCGGCCGAGTGATGAAGGGCTGGGCGCTGATCGCTCCGGCCGGCATCGACACACCCGATACCCTGCGCGCATGGCTGGATCGTGCGGTCCGCTACGCGCGCAGCTTGCCGCCTAAATAAGGACTCCGGAAATGATCCCCGCTGACGAAACCTTTGATGGCACATGGCCGTTCGCACCACACTTTCACCACGGCAATGGTTTTGCCATGCACTATGTCGATGAGCGTTCGAGCGCCGATGATACATTTCTGTGCGTGCACGGCGAGCCGACCTGGGGCTATCTCTATCGCAATATCATCCCGCGCCTGACGCCCTACGGCCGGGTGATCGTGCCGGATCACATGGGCTTTGGTAAAAGCGAAACGCCGCTTGATCGCGAATACACCGTTCAGGCCCATTGCGAGAATCTTGAGGGACTCTTATTGGCGCTCGATCTCACCAACGTAACCCTGGTGATGCAGGACTGGGGCGGTCCTATCGGTAGTGCGATGGCTTATCTGCATCCACAACGCATCAAACGGCTTTGTGTAATGAACGCGATGGTCGGCGGCCGCTCGAAAGAAGATCCGAAGGCCTTCACAAGTTCGCCGTGGCCGGTGTGGGTGGGCAGCCCGGCATTTGAACCAACCATCCGCAATCTCGGCAGCACGATTCTGTCGGTGATGAAGCGGATTGGGTTTGAGCGCACCGCGCACGTCGATGAGACGTGGGTGCGCGCCTACGCGAGTCCGTTCCCCACTCCGGAATCGTGTATCGCCGCCGAACGTTTTCCACAATGTATTGCCGATCGCGAGACGGTCAATGATCTAAAATCCATTCGCACGGCGGAGGCGATTGCAGCGATCAAGGAGAAGCCTGCGATGATGGTCTTTGGTGAAGCGGATCGTGCTTTGCCGCAGGCCTTCACGATTGGTTGCTTCAGAGATTTATGGCCTGACGCGCCGGTCGTGACCTTGCCTGGCGTTGGTCACTTTTTGCAGGAAGATGCGCCCGAAACCGTCGCGGCGCTGATTGCGCAGTTTTCTCAGATAAATTGAGCGCGGTACGCGCGGGATTCAGGTATTCGGCATCGGCTATTCAGGTGGCGCGGCCGAAGGCGCCATTTGCGATTCGGCACTGCGGTTGGCGTCGATAAAGAACGTACACATGTCGCCGGATCGATCGTTTTCACAGGTACTGCGCCACATTTTGCACGAAGCGAGTAGCACGCCGAGATCTGAGGCGTTCATTTGATTGAGGTAGGCGAGCTGCTTCGCGTCGCCGTCAGCTTTAGCGATATTACGCTCACGAACTTCGTCGGCTCGGGCGTGCGCCTTGTCTGCGCAGTGTTGAAAGGCTTCCTGCATTTCGTTGGCAACGGCAGCGCCAGACCACAATGAAAGTATCATCAAGAAAACGTGTATCACGATGTCGGTCGCCAAGTTTCGCGGGCCCGCAGAATACCGGGGTCTCGAGCTTGGCCGCAACGCTGCTGTGGCCGACATAGGTATCCATGATCCTGACTGCGTCACCATTCCGGGCGGGCGCGCGTTCGAGAAAATTGCAGCACAGCTACGCGAACAGGGTGTCGCGTACACCCTGCATGAACACATCGAGGTCGGCACCATCGAACAGGCGCTGCAATCGGTGCCAGAGCTAACCGTCAATCTACTCAAGACTGTCGCGTTCGAAGTCGCGCGAACGGATCGGATTATCTTTGTTGCTGTTGCCTGCACGGCCAAAGTTGACTACAAGCGAGTCAGTGCTGCGCTTGGCTGCTCTCGTCGTGCCCTGCGTTTACTCGACAATCAGCGTTTGGAGCATGAACTCGGCTTCGCGGTGGGCGGAGTTGGACCATTTCGTGTCGAACCCGCTATCGAAGTGATCCTCGACGAAGGGTTCGCTGAAGATGATCTCGTGAAAGTCGGCGGCGGCACCCGGCAGCACACTTTCGAACTGGGCTTCGGTGCTCTAGCTGCGATATCTGACGCACACATTGCCCGGGTATCGAGAGTCTCGCCCGCGTAAAGCCAAGCGGGGAATCTATGGCGATGTGTTCGAACTGGCCCCCGAACAGGGCAGGCCAGCGTCTATAATCTTGCGCCTGCGTTAACTGTGGAAGTCGCCTCATGTGTGGAATTGTCGGACTGTTCGCGAAGAACCCGGAATTTGAGCACGATTTGGGGCGTTATTTTGCACCGATGCTGCTAGAAATGACCGACCGCGGGCCCGATAGCGCGGGTTTTGCTGTGTATCGGGATGCGGTGTCCGGCACTGAGCATAAAGTGACTTTACTGGCCACCGGCGACCTTTCTTGGCGTGAATTCGAGGTTGCCGCCGAATCCGCCAACGTCGGCTTTGAACGAATCGTGGTGCACGATAATCACGCAGTCATTGTTGTTGCTGGCGACACCGAGCCGTTCATCGCCTGGGTACGAGGCGCTTATGCCGACTTACGTGTGCTTAGCTCCGGGGTTGCGATCGAAATTTTCAAAGCGTGCGGTATCCCGGAACAGGTTATCGAGCGTTTTGGTGTCAACTCGATGAAGGCCTCGCACGCGCTCGGCCACACGCGCATGGCAACGGAAAGTGCGATTACGACAGAGCATTCACATCCGTTTTCGACTGGCGACGATTTATGTCTGGTACACAATGGGTCGCTATCGAACCACAATCGTCTGCGCCGTGATTTGGAACGCCGGGGCGTACATTTCTCGACCGATAATGACAGTGAAGTCGCGGCTGGTTACTTAACGTGGCGATTACGCGAAGGGGATTCGCTGGAGCAGGCGTTGACGCACGCCATCGCTGACTTGGACGGCTTTTACACATTTGCCGTCGGTACACGTGACGGCTTTGCCGTTCTGCGCGATCCTGTGGCATGCAAGCCGGCTGTGCTCGCGGAGACCGACCACTGGGTCGCCATGGCTTCTGAATACCGTGCACTCGCGGGCTTGCCTGGTGCCGCGTCCGCCAGGTTATGGGAGCCGGAGCCGGGGCGAATTTATAGCTGGGAACACGCCGACAGCAGGGCTTCAGCATGAGTCACACGATCGATCTCGCCACTGCGACAACACGCGAGTTGAATAGCGCCCTTCAGGCCGCGAGCAAGGTGACGCCGAAACAAAACTGGACAGTCCACAATCCCGGTGGCGGTCATACGCTCGCAGTTGGACTGGATGGTGACGTCGACGTGACGATTGACGGTCACGTCGGTTACTACTGCGCCGGCATGAATCAACGGGCAAACGTCACAATTACCGGCAACGCGGGCCCGGGAGTGGCTGAAAATATGATGTCCGGGCAGGTACGGATCAAGGGCAATGCGTCGCAGTATGCGGGTGCCACTGCCCATGGTGGCCTGCTGGTGGTGGAGGGTAGCGCGAGCTCGCGCTGCGGAATTTCCATGAAAGGTGTGGATATCGTCGTGCACGGCTCGATTGGTCACATGAGTGCTTTTATGGCGCAGTCGGGGCGGCTGGTGGTGTGTGGTGATGCCGGCGATGCGCTTGGCGATTCGATTTATGAGGCACGGATTTACGTCCGTGGCGAGGTTGCCAGTCTCGGCGCGGACTGCGTCGAGCAACCCCTGGAACAGATACATCGAGACGAACTCGCACAACTGCTCACCAACGCCGGTGCGGTCGGCGTCGATGTGGGTGACTTTCGTCGTTACGGCTCAGCCCGCGAGCTTTATCATTTCAAGGTGGATAACGCGCATGCCTACTAAGCCTGGAGACGACGGCAACGATCGAGTAGACGCCGACGAGCGGCGCTCGCGGCTACGCGAGTCAGCAACTTTCCCGCGTAATGTGATCGCTGAGATCCAGCGTGCTGCGGAGACTGGCATTTATGCCATACGCGGTGGTGGCGCTAAACGTAGCGTCCCCAATTTTGATGATTTGTTGTTTCTGGGTGCGAGCATGTCGCGCTATCCGCTGGAAGGTTACCGGGAAAAATGTGCGACCGATGTCACGCTCGGCACGCGATTTGCCTCGAAGCCGTTGCACCTCAAAATCCCGATCACGATTGCCGAGCGTGGTTTTGGTGCGTTGTCGGGCGCAGCGAAAGAAGCGCTGGGGCGCGGCGCAAGTTTGGCGGGCACTAGTACCACTACCGGTGATGGCGGCATGACCGATGAAGAACGCGGCCATTCACAGTTACTGGTTTATCAACTGCTGCCTTCGCGTTATGGCATGAACCCGGATGACTTGCGTCGGGCAGACGCCATCGAAGTGGTGGTTGGGCAGGGTGCGAAACCCGGTGGTGGTGGCATGTTGCTCGGGCAGAAGATCAGCGAGCGCGTGGCGGGCATGCGTGATCTGCCAGAGGGCATCGACCAACGCAGTGCGTGTCGGCATCCGGATTGGACCGGTCCGGACGACCTCAAAATCAAGATTCAGGAACTGCGAGAAATCACGAATTGGGAGAAGCCAATCTTTATCAAAATTGGTGCAGCGCGCACCTATTTTGATACCGCCCTGGCGGTCAAAGCGGGTGCGGATGTGATTGTGCTCGATGGGATGCAGGGCGGCACTGCAGCTACACAGGATGTGTTTATCGAGCACGTCGGCATTCCGACTTTACCGGCATTGCGTCAGGCGGTGGACGCGCTGCGCGAACTCGACATGCATCGCAAAGTTCAGCTCGTGGTGTCGGGCGGTATTCGCAGCGGCGCGGATGTCGCCAAAGCACTCGCGATGGGCGCTGACGCAGTATCGATTGGTGCTGCGGCGATGATTGCGTTGGGTGACAACAGTCCTGAATCTGAGCAGGCCTACAATGCGATCGGATCATCGGCTGGCTACTACGACGCCTGGCACGAGGGACGGGATCCGATGGGGATCTCTACGCAGGATGAGGCATTGGCCGCGCGTCTGGACCCGGTGCTTGGTGGTCGCCGGCTGGCGAACTATCTCAACGTGCTGACGTTGGAGACACAAACGCTGGCGCGCGCGAACGGCAAAAGTCACGTACATAACCTTGAGCCTGAAGACCTGGTTGCGCTCACTATCGAGGCTGCCGCAATGGCGCGTGTGCCGCTGGCCGGCACGGATTGGATCCCGGGCCACAGCAAGTTCTGAGCACGGTGGCAGCAGACTGCAATTCAATAATTCAATTGCGTAACAGCGCATTCAAACAGGGGTGACACTATGGCCGTTGATCTCAGTCAGGTCGCGAAGAAATCCGGTATTAAGTATTTCCTGATCAGCTTTGTCGATATGTTCGGTACCTTGCGCGCGAAGCTCGTACCGGCGAGCGCAATCAAAGGTATGCAAAAGGACGGTGCCGGGTTTGCTGGTTTCGCGGCCTGGCTTGACATGACGCCGGCGGATCCGGATATGTTCGGCGTCCCCGACCCGGATAGTCTCATTCAGTTGCCGTGGAACCCTGAGATCGGCTGGTTGGCTGCCGATCTGTGGATGAACGGCGCAGAAGTCGAGGCCTCGCCGCGGGTCATTTTGAAGCGCCAGATCGCGGCTGCTAAAGCGGCCGGCTATTGCATGAAAACTGGCGTCGAATGCGAATACTTTCTGATCAACGAGGACGGCAGCGACATTTCCGACCCCTCTGACCGCCAGGGCAAACCGTGTTACGACCAGCAGGCACTGATGCGCCGCTTTCCGGTAATTCGGGAAATTTGCGACGCCATGCAGGCGCTTGGTTGGGGGCCTTATCAAAACGATCACGAGGACGCCAACGGTCAGTTTGAAATGAATTGGGACTACGACGATGCGCTGGTTACTGCCGACCGGCACGTGTTCTTCAAGTACATGGCGAAAACAATTGCAGAACAACACGGTCTGCGCGCCACGTTTATGCCCAAACCCTTTGCCCACCTGACCGGCAATGGCTGCCATACCCATGTGTCGTTGTGGGATAAGACCGGCAAGAAGAACTTGTTCTTAAAGACCAGCGACGAACTTGGTTTGTCGCCGCTCGCTTATCAGTTCCTCGGCGGCATTTTGCACAGCGCGACAGGCTTGTGTGCGATGTTCAATCCGACCGTCAACAGCTATAAGCGATTGAACGCGCCGGTGACCTCTTCGGGTGCGACATGGTCGCCGAATGCGGTGACCTATGGCGGCAACAACCGCACACACATGATTCGAGTCCCGGACCAGGGACGCTTCGAACTGCGCTTGCTTGATGGTGCGGTTAATCCGTATCTCGGTCAGGCCGGCATTCTTGCCGCCGGCCTTGATGGCATTAACAACCAGCGGGATCCCGGCAAGCCATTGCACATCAACATGTACACAGAGGGGCACAAAGTACGTTCGGCACCGAGATTGCCGGCAAACCTGCTTGATGCATTGCGTCTGCTCGAGAAAAACAAGGTCGTCGCGGCGGCGTTGGGCGAGGACGTGGTCGCGTCATTCGTGAAACTCAAAATGGCAGAGTGGGCCGATTACGCCGGCGCGTTGAGCCAGTGGGAGCGCGATCACACCCTCGACTGCTAAGCGAGGGTCTCTGGAAAACGTAGCGAGGATGCCCGGCTGCAAGGAGCCGCGTAGCGAACGACGAGACCTATCATGAGATAGGCGAGGAGTGAGCGAGCACGCGACGCGTGCGACCGTTCGTGGCAGTCGTTCTACTCAAGCCTGCGCAGCAGGGTGTTGAAAAACGTAGCGAGGATGCCCGGCTGCAAGGAGCCGCGCAGCGAACGACGAGACATATCATGAGATAGGCCAGGAGTGAGCGAGCACGCGACGCCGCAGACGGGCGCCGCAGTAGTTTTTCAACAGCCTGCTAGGGGGCGTCCGGTAGTTCGAACACCCACAACACTCCCCCCTGCGGCACCTGCGTACTCGTGCCCCAGTGTTTGTTGAGGAAGTCCTGTTTGCGTTGCGCATCAACACCCCAGCCAGACTGAACCGCAACGTATTGTTTGCCGTCGATGGCGTAACTGACTGGCACGCCCACGACGCCTGAGTTGGTTTTTTGCTGCCAAAGGATTTTGCCGGTGGTGGCATCGAAGGCGCGGAATAAACGATCGTTGGTGCCGCCAGAGAAAATCAGATTACCAGCGGTGGTGAGGACTGGCCCCCAGTTGTGCGATTTGAACGGTACCGTCCAGGCTTTCTCACCGGTGGCCATATTCCACGCCTGAAGCTCACCGACGTGATCCTTGGCCGCTTCGGTCGGAAACACTTCGACCTCCGCTAGCTTGGCACCCATATACAGTTCGCCGCGGCGGTACTTGGCCGGTTCGCCGCTAATCGCACTGCACAGATTCTCATTGGCTGGGATATACAGCAAACCCGTGTCCGGGTTATACGCCGACGGTGGCCAGTCTTTACCGCCCCAGATGCTCGGGCAGAATTCCGTACGTGCGCCAGTGCGCGGGATGCGCGTTGGGTCGTAAGTTGGCCGGCCGGATTCCGGGTCAATGCCGGTAAACACATTCTGATGCACGTAGGGCACCGCATCGACGAAGCGAATGTCCTTTTTGTCCCGTTCAAGCAGCCACAGATAACCATCGCGACCGGCATGAATCATCCCTTTAAGCGCGCGTCCGTTACGTGTGACGTCGAGCAGGATGGGTGCTGAGACTTCGTCCCAATCCCAGGCGTCGCTCCAATGGTATTGGTGATGGCTTTCGATTTTGCCGGTGTCCGCGTCGAGCGCGACGACGGATGTGGCGTACAGATTGTCGCCAGGGCGTTGATCGGCCATCCACGGTCCCGCGTTACCGGTTCCCCAGTAGGTCAGATTCGTTTCCGGGTCATAGCTACCGGTCACCCAGACAGACACACCACCACGCTTCCAGTCGTCCTCATTCCAGGTCTCATGGCCAGCTTCACCGGGACCGGGCACCATCGAGGTCTTCCAGACGGACTCGCCGCTGGTGGCGTCGAACGCCTGAATGAATCCGCGAATACCGAATTCGCCGCCCGACATACCGACGATAATCTTGCCCTTGATGGCTTGCGGGGCAAGCGTCATGTAATAACCGGCGAGGTAGTCTTCGACCTCAGCTTCCCATATGACTTCGCCGGTGCGCGCATCGAGTGCGACCAGGTAGGCGTCGACGGTCGCGAGATAAAGGCGATCGCCGTACAAGGCCACACCACGGTTGGTTGGGTGAAGTTGAAAAAGATCATCTGGCAACTCACGGGCGTAGCGCCACAGTTGCTCACCGCTGCGCGCATCGAGCGCGATAACTTGATTGCGTGGTGTGGTGATGAACATCATGCCGTCGTTCACGATGGGGGGCGATTGATGTGCTTCGACCACTCCGGTCGAGAACGTCCAGGCGGCGCGCAGCTTGCTCACGTTGGCGGCAGTGATTTGCTTGAGCGGACTGTAGCCCCAACTATCGTAGGTGCGCCGGTACTGCAGCCAGTTGTGGTCTTCGGGCGCCCTCAGACGCGCGTCGGTCACGGCGTTGTAAGCGGGAGCTTCAGCGTAGCCTGGTAATGCCAATGCGAGCAGGCCGAGCAGACATGCCGCTTCAATCAGAGTTATTTTCATGCTGTTCATGTAGATACCTGTCAGGCGTTGGCGCCGACTTTGCTCGTAAAAGGGCCGGCTATCACCAGATGTTCGCCGCGGCTCGCGATGGGCAGGCCCGGCAATGAGCGCGGCGCCGGGCCGGTAATCCGTTTACCTTTTTGTAGCGGATCAAATTCCGAGCCGTGGCATGGGCAGAGTAAGTGCTTCTCGTCGCTCTTCCATTCCGAGACACCGCACGCGGTGTGGGTACACAGACCCGAATAGGCGAGAACACCGTCGGCCGACAGCGGCCGCATGCTCTCGGTTAAATCTTCCGGGGCAAAGCGCATGACCAGGATCTGATTCAAACGCGAACGCTCACGCACGACACCTGTGGCCGGATCTCGTGGGTAGACGAGCAGCGGTGTTGCGCCGATTTCAATTTCGCCGGCGAGCAGCATGCGGCCGTCGTGCTCCCAGGACGGGAAACACAACTCGTCGCCTGCTTGCGCCGGTAACTTGCGGGCATCGGTTTTCTTGGCTGCCAGTGGTCCGGTTGCGAGTCCGCTGGCAAGTAACACCGCGCCGCGCAACAGGGCGCGGCGACCGCGACTTGGTTCGGGTTGTTCAGGTTCTTTTGACATACAGATTCCAGTCAGACGAGCAGGCCGCCGCCGTCGATCACAAGTGTGATTCCGGTGACGTACTCATTTTTCATCATAAACATTACCCCGTCGGCGATTTCCTGCGGGCGCCCGATGCGCTTTGCCGGCAACCGCGCGGCGGCTTCGGCCAGCACGGCGTCGCGCTGGTCACCGAGTAGCCCATCAAGCAGCGACGTATCGACGTAGCCGGGCGCGATGCTGTTCACCCGCACTGGCGCCAAATCGAGCGCCAGTGCCCGTGCGAGTGCGTCTACCGCACCGCAGGACGCCGAGCCAACCGAGGCCCCGGGGAGCGGCCGCATTCCGGCTGTTCCGGACATAAAGGTAATGGATCCGCCGGCGCGAATCTTGCCAGCCGCGTACTTGGCCGCAAACAGCGCACCCCAAAAGCGCGTGTCGAGCGCCGGGCGCAACGCGTCGCTGGCAGGTGCGAGTTGCGCGTCGAGCACGAGGGCGCCGGCAGTAATAAAGACATGGTCGACATCGCTAAGATCTGCGAACAACGCTGCAGTGCCGGGTTCGTCGTTGACGTCGAGCACGACCGTTCGAATCTCCGCGTCGAAAGTCGCCGCCGCAACGGCCAGTCGCTCTGGACTACGCCCGGTGATGATGACGTGCGCGCCCTCAGCGCATGCGGCAGTTGCCGTGGCAAGGCCAATGCCAGAACTCCCGCCCAGTACGACGACGGTTTGGTTGGCAAGTGACATGGATTCTTCACTCCTGTGGCGGCCGACCAGACAACAATCTTCTTGCACTGCTCGGCGTTGTTAGCCCTGATGCGCTGATTAGGGCGTAATGGCAACAGCGATGCTATGGAACGTCAACGATGTCCCCTGGCGGTCCTTCGTGATGGGGGTGCGGATCGTGCGCCGGTTGTACAGGCTTGCCGTCGATCGGCACCGTGCGGCCGAGAAACTCAATCACCGCATTACCGAAGACATCGTTGCGATCACCTGCAACCATGTGGCCGGCGCCCGTGATATTGACGTACTCGGTGTGCGGACAAAGCGTTTGAAAGTGCGCGGCACCGGCTTCGCTTAACACGTCGGACAAGCCACCCCGAACCAGCAAGGTCGGTAATTTGACTGCCTCGGCGCACGCGATAAGCCGTTCCGTACGTTTGTTCATGTCGCGCCGGAGCACCATGAAGCGGGGGTCCCAATGCCAGCGATATTTTCCATTCGGTGCCAGACGCAGATTTTTCCCGAGCCCTGACAAATCCTTCGGTCGTTCGCGATGTGGCTGGTAGGCTGCAATCGCATCCGCGACTTCTTCCAGCGAATCAAAACCTTCAGGCTTGAAGTTCATGAAGTCGCCAATTTTCTTAACGCCTTCCGGTTCGATTTGTGGGGCGATATCAACCATCACCAGTGCGGTGGCATCGACGTGGTCTTCGCCGATCGCGACCAGACTCGTCCCGCCGCCCATCGACGCGCCGACTAATACCGGCCGTTTGCCGCCCAACTGTTTGAGTACACATACGAGGTCTTCGACGTTAACGTCCTGGCCATAAACACCGTCTTCGGCCCAATCAGAATCGCCATGTCCGCGCGCATCGATGGCTACCGCGTAATAGCCTGCGGCACCAAGGGTCTCGCCAGCGCTTTTCCAGGCATGACGGGTCTGTCCGCCGCCGTGTTGCAAAACGATTAGTGGACCGTCCGGGTCGCCCCAGCTATCGCCCGCGATCATGGTGCCGCCGACGCCTTCCCAACGGTGCATCGGATCAGGTGTTCCAGGTAGTCTTTCGCCCGCGCTCATATGGTGCCTACTGTCTGTTTTCTATCCAGCCCTACATTGTCGGTCAACAACGATTGACGTCAAGTGGGCATTGCTTACGCTCAGCTATTCCATGGTAGCCTTGCAGCGCGTGTTTTCGCGCGGCAGGGGCGAGGAGAGAGTGGATGCATGTCGAGCAAATCTGGACCGGTAACGCCTACCGTAACTTCAACTATCTGATCGTTTGCGAGACCAGCGGGGAGGCCATGGCGGTGGATCCGCTTGATCACGAAAAATGCCTGGCCACGGCTAAGCGCAAAGGGTGGAGTATCACCCAGATTCTCAATACCCACGAACATTTCGATCACACCGGTGGTAACGACGCGGTAGTGAAAGCGACGGGTGCCAAAATCCTGGCACATGCGAACGCAAAAGACGCGATTGAGGGCATGGATCGCGGTCTCAATGCCGGCGACGTGATCAAAATCGGCAGCACAGTTGAGCTCGAAGCGCTCGACACGCCCGGCCACACCATGAGCCACGTGTGCCTGCGCTCGCACACCGACGTGCCAGCGCTATTTTGCGGTGACACTTTATTTAACGCCGGGGCCGGTAATTGTCATCACGGCGGTCATCCGGCTGAGCTTTACGACACTTTCGTGTCCCAATTAAGCAAGTTGCCGGATAACACGCTGATTTATCCGGGCCATGACTATATGGCGAACAATCTGGGCTTTACGCTCGATCGCGAGCCGGACAACGCGCACGCCAAAGCGTTGCTCGACGACGTTGGTGAGCAGGATTTGAACGACGCGCTGGTCTCCACACTAGCGATGGAAAAAGAAATTAATACGTTTTTCCGACTGCAGAGTCCCTCAGTGATTAAGGCCTTGCGTGAATCTTTTCCCGATTTGCCCGAGACCCCCGACCCGAAAACGGTATTTTTGAAGCTGCGCGAACTGCGCAACAACTGGTAGGCCTGCGCACGATGTTGAAGCCGATTATTTCTGCCGATAGCCATGTCTGCGAACCTCCGAACTGTTTTACAGACCATATCGATCCGGCCTTTAGAGACCGTGCGCCGCATATGGTCAACGACCCGAAGCGCGGCGACGTTTATGTTGTTGAGGGAAGCGCGCAGCCGGTCCCCTTGGCGCTCGCTTCGGGTGCCGGGAAATCTCCGGAAGAGCTTTCATATAAAGGGGCGGTGTTCGAAAAATTGCATCGAGGCGGCTGGGACCCGGAAGCCCGTATCGCCGATCAACAGCGCGACGGCATCGCGGCGGAGGTGATCTATCCGTCGGTCGGAATGGAAATCTGCAACATCCCCGACATGGCGCTCAAGCAGGCCTGCATGGAGGCCTACAACCGCTGGATGGTGGAATTTTGCTCGGCGCACCCACATCGGCTGATTGGGCTGGGGCAATGCGCAGCGCGAACGCCGGACAGCGCCATCGAAGAATTGCGTGCCATCAAGGCACAGGGCTTTCGCGGTGTCATGCTGCCGGGGATGCCGGGCGAGACCGACTATTGCGATTTGATGTGGGGAGAGTTTTTCGACGCCCTGGTCGAGCTTGAACTCGTACCAAGCTTCCACATCCTTGCGTCTGGCAAGCAGATGACGATGCCGTTCAGGGGTTCACGCATCAACTCGTTCATGTCGATCGTGCGCAGCAATCAAGACTTGATGAGCATGTTCGTCTTTGATGGCATTTTTACCCGCCATCCCAAGCTTAAGATTGTATCCGTCGAGGCCGATGGTGGCTGGATCCCGCACTACATGTATCGTATGGACCACGCCTACGAACGCCATCGCCACTGGCTGCGCGGGCAGGATCTTGGCAGTACCCCGAGCGAGCTGTTTCGCGAACACATCTACTTCACGTTCCAGGACGACTACACCGCGTTCCAGTTCAAGGACCACGTCAATATCGAACGGATGATGTGGGCCAACGATTTTCCCCATTCTGATTCGACTTGGCCGTGGTCGCAGGAATTGCTCAACAAGCACCTGGCGCACATGACCGAGGACGAGAAGAATCTGATCCTGCATGACAACGTCGCGACACTCTATGGTCTTGATACCTCGACCCTGGTGGCAGCCGCCTAGCCACGATCTGACGCCTTGGGCGACGGCTGATCGCACCTCAGACGGCGATTCCCCGCAGCGCGTCGAGCGTTTAAACAGGCTCGACGCTGTAGCCGATTTTGGGAAAATGCACGACGACTTCGCCAACTCGCGGATCTTCGCGTCGCACCGACACCGTGTTTACTGTCGTGCCGACCAACTCGCCAACGATATTCGCCTCAGCGTAGTCTGAAGGTGACACGCACACCTGCGTGCCTGCGCTGATTCCGAGCGGATCATGGGCATCGATCCCGGTAGGTGGCAACGGCGTCGCGTCGCGGGCAATGTCGAGCGCTGTTGCAGCGGGCATTTCAATCCGCTCGCCTTGTCCGAGTTCGGCGAGTCGTGCCAGCCAGGCTGAGATTTTCGGAAATCGTCCGTAGGCGCGTTCTGCCTCGGTCGGCGCGAAGGCGAACAGAAACCAAGGATCCCACATGGCGTGCATATCCACCCAGCTGGGTTGCTCGCCGGTCAGATAGGGCCTGCCGTCTGCCAATTGCAGGTTGATGAAATGCGTATGTGCGTCGAGCTGGCTACGATAGCCAGCCAAACGCGGACCCAATGCGTCGGTATCGAATTGGGTTTGCCACATTTTCTTGCGGTCTTCATGAAAATGCTCGGGCAGCTCGAGACTGCCAGCGAAAGGATCATCGGCGCCCATATAGATCGCGACCGAGGTCACCACATAGGGTCCGTTGGCCCAGCTACCAAGTGCCAGATCCAGCCCCGGGTTGCCGCCCGGAAAAATTGACGGTTGCGGGTGGCGCGCCTCCAGGTGGGCAGCGATGAGCTGCGTATCGCAATAGATGTCCGCGCCAACCTGAAACACCGGGGTGCGGCGGTAACCGCCAGTCAGCGGTATAAGATCGGGTTTCGGCATTGCTGAGGGCTGAATCACGGAGTGCCACGTCAGATTCTTGATGCCCATCACCATGCGGATCTTCTCCGCGAAGGGCGCTTCGTCATAATGGTGCAAGATCAGTTCAGACAAATTTTTTTCCTCAGAACGCAGCGAACTGCCGCCATCCGAAAATATAGGAACGTGCAGACGCTAGGCAAGCTCGGGAGCAGCCCCGATAATGGTGGGCGAGGAACTTCCGCATCGAAACCCATCCGTAACGGAGCTAACTCATGACCGATCTTGAGCTCACCCAACGTATCAAACAACGCCGCCTGGCAATTATGGCGGGCGCACAAAACCGACTCGACGCTCAGCAAGGCGGACGCGCAGTCGTGAAGTACATCAGCAGTGCAGTTGACGAGTTGATGATCGCTTTGTGGCAGGAAGTCGCCGGCGAAGTTGGCCTTGGCGTCGATCTTGTTGCGATAGGCGGCTATGGCCGGGCGGAGTTATGTCCCGAGTCCGACTGGGATTTGCTGTTTCTGGTGGCCGATGAGGACGACCCCGCGGTGAATCGTGCGATTCAGCGTTATGCCCAAATTGTCTGGGATTGTGGTGCACATCTGGGTCACGCCGTGCGTTCTCCGCAGTCGGCCAGGGCTTTCGCCGAGACCGATCATCACACGCGCACCGCCCTGCTCGAATCTCGTCTGCTAATCGGCCGCGGCGGGCTTTATCAGGAATTGCAGAAAAGCTCGGCGCCGCAGTCATGGAGCAAAAGAAAGCGCGTCGATTTTTGCCGGACGAAGCTTGAGGAATGTCACGATCGACGCCACGCGAATGGTGGCACCGCCTTCGTTATGGAGCCACACATCAAAAACGGCAAAGGCGGCCTGCGCGATGTGAGTACGATTTTCTGGTTGTCGATGGCTTGGTACGGGGTGCCCACGGCGCGTGAATTGATTGGCACCGGCGTGGTTGACGAGGAGGAGTTCAATGGTTTCGTGCGCGGTCGTGATTTTCTTTGGCGCGTGCGCAGCGGCCTGCACCTGCTTTCTGGACGCGAGAACGACCGCCTCCGCTTCGAACACCAGCCTGAACTCGCGCAACGATTTCGCTACCGCGATTCCGAAAAATCGAGTGCGGTCGAGCGCTTTCTGAAAAACTACTTTTTAAACGTCCGTCGTATCGCCGATCTGGCCGACATATTTCTTTTGCATTTCGAAGAGCAGATCAAACCGCCACCACGTCTGCGCCGGCGGGTAGATATTGGCGGTGGCATGGAAGTTAAACGCGAAGTGCTCAACATCGCAGACGAGAAAATCTTTGCGTCCGACCCGTTAAACGTCCTGCGGATTTTTAGTGAGGCCCAGCAAAGCCACCGTTATTTGAACAGCCGTGCGTTGCGCATCGTGCGCAAGAATGCCGATCTGATCACGGCGAGTGTGCGCGGATCGAAACCGGCGAACGCTATCTTTCTGGACGTGCTGCGTTCGCCCCGTAACGTCACAACTGCGCTCAGCCAAATGCACGAAACTGGCGTGTTAGGACGTTTTTGCCCGGACTTCGGTCGAATAACCGGACACGGTCAGTTCGATCGTTATCATCAGTACACCGTCGACGCGCATACCATTCGAGCCATTGATATTCTGCGTGACTTCCGCCTCGGCGAAGGCGAATTTATCGATATGCCGCTCGCTAGCGAACTCATGCCCCGTCTCGCGCGTCCGGAATTGCTCTATATCGCCTTGCTGTTCCACGATATCGCTAAAGGTCGCGGTGGCGATCATTCGGAAATCGGCGAAGAGCTCGCGCGCAAATTCTGCCGACGGCTGGGACTATCCGGAGATGATGTCGACCTGGTCGCATGGCTGGTGCGCCATCACCTGCAGTTTTCCAAAACAGCGCAGCACTACGATTTGTCCGATGCGAATGTGATCGCTGAGTTCAGTCGTTTCGTCGGTGATCATGAGCGTCTGGAGTATTTGTTCCTGCTCACCGTCGCCGATGTCACGGCGGTTGGTCCGGGCACGTGGACGGACTGGAAAGGGCATTTGTTTACCCAGCTTTATTACGCCACCGAAGCCTGCCTGCGGACTGGCAGAGTGACACCAGCCGATCAGCAAGAACGGCTTGAAGGGCGCAAGAAGAGTGTCCTGGACATGTGCTCCGCGGAAGAGCGCGGTGCCGTTGAACAGGCCCTTGGTGTCGTTTCAAACACGTTGACCATGCACTGCCCGCCGAAAGTGCTGCTGGAAGTGTGTCGCATGTTGGGCATGGAATCCGGTGTGCACATTGCAGTCAACGAGGCGCTTGCCTACACCCGAGTACTAGCCTGGGGTACCGATCGTCCGAAATTGTTTTCCCATCTGACGGCCGTACTCGCGCAAGCCAATATCAAAGTGTTGACGGTACTTGCGTATGCCTTGCGCGACGGGCGCGTTCTCGACGAGTTCCACGTTACCGATGCACACGACAACCCCATCCGTGAAAGCGGGCAACTGGAACGCTTGCAAACGCACCTGCAAAAAGTTCTTAAGGGCGAGGAGCCGAGCGCGCTTGCATCGCCGGAACGAGCCGACGTGTTGATGCAAGCTTTGCCGGTGCAAGTTCGCCGTCACGGTGCCGCAGCACACAACGTGACGGCGATAGAGGTGATCGCAGCCGATCGAAAATATTTGCTGGCCAATTTGACTGCCGCAATCGCCGATAGCGGCACGGAAGTGCGCGGCGCCAATATCAGCACGTTCGGCGAGAAGGCGGTCGATGTCTTTTTCGTGACCAATGGTGAAGGTAAGAAACTCGATGAGAGTCATGGCGAACGGGTCATTGGCGCGCTCGAGCGTGCCGCGCAGCTGGCCTAGCTTGATGACCCGCTGCGTCTGAATTGCAACCGGAACTCAGTACCGAGTGCGGGATGAGGACTTTTTTTACGTCTTGATGATTTGAGAACTTTTTCGCCGCCTTCGAACCGGTGAAGGTGCCATTTACGGGCACAGACTTTTATCCGTCGGATTGCTTCGTTACGGATGGTCGGTACGAGGCGTGCCGGGACCGACAGATTAGGGCCTCAAATTCTGGCCGGCCGGAGGGGCTTCTGGACGCAAAATTGCGCCCATGCGATTTCGCGCCACGCAGCGTCGATGTCGAGATAGGCCTTGGCGGCCATTCGCCATGCTCGTTGGCATACAGCGCTAGCCAATTTTCGCCAACAGCCTATAATCCGCTGCCTTAGCGGCCCCGTGAGCCGCTCACTTCTGTCTATTCCAGGTATTTTTCCAGTGGCTTCAGACGAAACCCCACCCCCGGGCTTCGGCGATCTCGGTCTTTCTGCAAACGTTCTCGCATCGCTTGACGATGTCGGCTACGAGATTCCGACCGCCATTCAGGCGCAAACTATTCCGGTCATGCTGTCCGGGCGAGATCTGATCGGGCAGGCGCAGACCGGTACCGGCAAGACCGCAGCGTTCGCGTTGCCAATCTTAAATTTGATAGATCTGTCGGTGATGCAGCCGCAGGCCTTGGTGCTCGCGCCAACACGCGAACTCGCAATTCAGGTCGCCGAGGCGTTTCAACGTTACGCTAAGAAGCTGCCAGGTTTTCATGTTCTGCCGGTCTATGGCGGCCAGGAATACGGGGTACAACTGCGCGCCCTTCGTCGCGGCGTGCACGTGGTAGTCGGTACACCAGGGCGCGTGATGGACCATATGCGTCGCAATACCCTGAAGTTGGACGCCTTAAAGTTTCTTGTCCTGGATGAGGGCGACGAGATGTTGCGCATGGGCTTCATCGATGACATCGAGTGGATTCTTGAGCAAACACCGAAGGATCGTCAGACCGCGCTGTTTTCTGCCACGATGCCGCAGCCCATCCGCAAGATTGCCGAGCGTTACCTCGATGACCCGGCCGAGATCAGTATTCGACTGAAAACGACCACGGCCTCAACGATTCGGCAGCGCTACTGGTCCGTAAGTGGCTTGAAAAAACTTGATGCCCTGACCCGCATTCTAGAATCAGAGAATTTCGAAGGCGTCCTTATTTTTGTGCGCACCAAGACCGCCACGGTGGAACTGTCCGAACGTCTCGAAGCGCGTGGCTATGCGAGCAACGCGATCAATGGCGATATGGCGCAGAAAGCCCGCGAGCGGACTATCGAGCAACTCAAAGACGGTAAGCTCGATATATTAGTTGCGACTGATGTTGCAGCTCGCGGACTCGATGTTGACCGGGTTAGCCACGTTATTAATTTCGATATTCCCTACGACCCGGAAGCCTATGTCCACCGCATCGGGCGTACGGGCCGAGCTGGGCGTCACGGCGATGCGATTTTGTTCGTGATGCCACGTGAGACGCGCATGCTCCGTTTGATTGAAAGAGTGACGCGTCAGCCGATTGAGCGAATGGAACTGCCTTCCACCGACGCCATCAACGACAATCGCCGTGCCCGCTTCATGCGGTCGATCACCGACACACTCGCGGGTGACGGACTTGCGCCGTTCACGGAACTGGTTGAGCGCTATCACGAACAGCACGAGGCCGAACCACTCGCGATTGCCGCCGCATTGGCGAAGCTATTACAAGGCGACGAGCCACTGTTGCTCGAACCGCCACCCAAACGCCGCGAACGCACACAATCAGAGCGCAGTGAACGTCCGCAACGAGGTCGTTCCGAGCGCGGCCAGTTTGAAGACCAAGGGCGTCCGCAGCGCGGCGACGGCGAGGACCGACCCCCACGTCGTGAATCTCGGCCACGCACGCGCGGACCAGAATCCGGCATGGAAACCTACCGTATCGAAGTTGGCCATATGCATGAGGTGCAACCTGGCAATATCGTCGGTGCGATCGCCAACGAAGCCGGCCTTGATTCAAGCTCAATTGGGCGCATCGATATTCAAGACGATCATTCCCTGGTTGACCTGCCAGAGGGCATGCCAAAGGAAATTTTCAGTCACCTGCGCGGCGTATGGGTGTCCGGTCAGCGCATGCAGATCAGCAGAGCGGGTGACTTCGGTGGCCCGCCCGCGCACAGCAAGAGTAATGATCCAGCTGCGCCCAAACCGCCTAAGGCACGCAAAAAAGAACGGCATCGCGATCGCAAGAATAAGGGCGCGCCTAAGAAATCCTGAACTCGTCTCCCTGTGACTGGGCGAGCTCCGATTCGAGTTCCTGGTTGGCCACAATTGCAGAACTTCGGCTATGCTTGGACGGCCCTATCAACAGAGCGAGTGAAAGTGATTAAACACGTCTTGTGGACTGCACTTCTGGGCCTGATGACCTGTGCGACACCCACTGTCCTGGCCGAAGACAATCTGCGTGACTTTGTGCTCGGGTCGCCGTGTTTCAATTGTCACGGCGACGGCTCGCCAAAGGGTAACGGAATCCCTGCCATCTCCTCATACGACGCAGCCGGACTAGCGGCGGCACTCAAAGCTTTCCGCTCTGGTGAGCGGCATTCAACTGTTATGCAGCGACTGGCGCTGGGCTACAGCGATGACGACATTGAAGCACTGTCGGCGTGGCTGGCGGGGCAGCAACAATGACCGTCCGTGATGCCAATACTGCGTTAACACGCCGGCATTTCCTCCTCGCCGGTTCGGCCGCCGGCGCGCTGGCGAGCCTGCCTCCGATCGTGCGTGCGGGCGGGAGTGCCGGTCGTGTGATTGTCATCGGTGGTGGTTTCGGCGGCGCGACTTGTGCACGGTATCTGCGCCGGCTCGATCCGGCTCTCAGTATCACCCTGGTCGAGCGCGATCCCCAGTTCATTACCTGTCCATTCAGTAACCTGGTGGTGGCAGGCAGGGCCGACCTGGCTGCGATTACGCATAGCTATGCAGGTTTACGCGCAGCAGGCGTTGAGGTGATTCATGCCAACGTCAAATCTATTGACGCGGAGGCGCATCGAATAGCCCTTGAAGATGGTTCGAAGCTTCCATATGACCGACTGGTGGTGTCGCCTGGGGTTTCACTCCGTTACGACGCTACACCCGGGTACGACGAGGCTGCGGCACACCTGATGCCACACGCATGGAAGGCGGGAACGCAAACCTTATTACTCCGCGATCAGCTGCAAGCGATGGCGGATGGCGGCGTAGTCGTTATCGCGCCACCTGCCAACCCGTTCCGGTGTCCGCCAGGACCCTACGAGCGTGCCAGTTTGATTGCCGGCTATCTCAAACGCCACAAGCCGCGCTCGAAGATTCTCATTCTTGACGCGAAGGACAAATTCTCCAAGCAAGGGTTGTTTCAGGACGGATGGGATACGCTTTATCCGGGCATGATCGAATGGGTTGCGGGTTCGACCGGTGGGCTGGTCGAGCGCGTCGATGCGGCGACTCGCACCCTCGTTACCGAATCGGGCTTTACCGAGCACACTGCGGCGGTCGTTAATTTTATTCCGCGCCAACATGCCGGTGCCATCGCGCACCGTGCGGACCTTGTCGATGACAGTGGCTGGTGCCCGGTAGCTGCGCACAATTTCGCCTCCACCCGGGTGCCGGACGTGCACGTAATTGGCGACGCGGCCAACGCAGGAGCGATGCCTAAATCAGGGTTTGCGGCGAACAGTCAGGCGAAAGTGTGTGCCGCGGCGATCGTTAGTGAGCTGAGCGGCCGGACACCGGTTGAGCCGTCATTTGTGAACACTTGCTATAGCCTCGTTGCCGAGGATTACGGCATCTCCGTTGCTGCTGTCTATCGTGCAATGGATGGCAAGATTGCTGCGATTAAAGGCGCTGGCGGGGTGAGCCCGAAGACAGACGACGCGGCATTTCGAGCGAGTGAGGCGGCCTATGCGCGCGGCTGGTATGCCAGCATGGCCAGCGACATCTGGGGCTGAGTGAATCAGCTAGGCGCCGTCGGCCAGCTGTACGAGTGCCTGACCGGGCGTGGTGATATCGCCGGCCTCGTTACGGATAAATAACTCGACAACGACCTGAGTTCCGTCAATCGCTTTCACCGAGCCGCCGGCAGTGAGTGTTTCTCCGAGTATGGACGCGCGCCGATTGGTGTATTCGAACTCGAGTAACTGCCCCGAATCTTCCAGCCAGTCGAGTACCACCTGGCTTAACCAATCGCCTTGCAGCGGGCCGTCGATGATCACACCGGGGTGATTCTCGACGTCAGTCGTATACGGCTCATCGTAGTGAATGCGATGCGCGTTCCAGACAGCCGCGTTGTACAAAAACAGCGACACGTTGGTGGCCAGATGCTGGCGTTCGGGTAGGGCGTCGCCAGGTTTCAACTCAGATAGTTTTGGCATTCTGCGCTTACCTGTTAATACGCGACTGCGTTTCCTGCATCACCAGGGTGCCGTCTTCGGTGGTGACACGAATATCGTAGACGATGAATATCAGCGGTCGGCTAGAGCCCTGCTTTTGGAAGATGTCGGTGATTGTACGGGTGATGATTAGCACGTCGCCCGGCTTGATCGGGCGGTGATAGCGTTGTTTGATGCCACCGGCCATCACACGTTTAAGGGGCAGATCCGGGAGTAGCTGATCTTCGAGCAGGCCGTCGGCGCGCAATTGCGGGATTGGTGTGAGTGGTTTATCGGCGCCGAACAGGAACATCGGCGGTGCTTCATCACCGCGTAAATACCTGGGATTGCGTTGTTCGGTTGCGATTGAGTATTTGACGATATCGCGGCGTGATACTTCCATCCGCACGGGTTCATCCGAGCGCCCGATCCAGGCGCGTACGTCATCACTCAAAAGGTTGTCAGCGGCTTCAGCGTTCATTTTTCACCCTTGTCCTCATACCAGACGGAAGCCTGGCAGGGTCAGTTCGGCATCCACGTCATTGAACGTCAATTCAACCTCCCGCCCGATCGCAAGCGCACTCGCGTCATTACCTTCCAGAACACCTTGCAAGCGCAGGCCTTCCGCGAGGTCAACAGTGACCGTAACGTATGGCGTTTCTCGTTTGAAACCAGGATGAAACGGATGATGACTCACCGTCCAGCTATGCACTTTGCCGCTGCCACTTAATTCGGTCCAGTCGTACTCCAACGAGTAACACCCATCGCAGAGGGGTCGCGGATAATGACGTAACGTATTGCAGCCGCCGCAGCGCTGCACGAGAAGCTTGTGCTCGCGCAGACCATCCCAATAGGGTTGATTCTCGTCACTGTATTCTGGCCGCGGTTTCTCGGGTAGCTGATCGTGGCTGGCACTCATCGATGCATCACCGCAATCGAGCCATCGCCGAGATCGCCAAAGCCCGTCACCAGGCCGACTTCGGCATCCTTGACCTGACGCTCGCCGCAATCGCCGCGCAATTGGCGGACCAGTTCAACGATGTGATTCATACCGGCGATATGCGCTTCGGATAACAAGCCGCCGTGCGTATTGACGGGAAGTTCGCCGCCCAGACTAATGCGTCCATTGGACACGAAGTCGCCGCCTTCACCTTTGGCGCAGAAGCCCATGTCTTCGAGTTGGCACAGGACGATGTAGGTGAAGCAATCGTAAATTTCGGCCACATCAATATCGCTGTGCTCGACCCCAGCCATGGCGAATGCGATGGGCGCAGCGCGGGCAATACCCAGGCGCGTCATGTCAGGGCGCTGGGTAATTGCACTCGGAGAGTCCGGATGGCCTTCGGCCACACCGCCAATCAACACCGGACGATGGGGACTGTCTTTGGCCCGTTCCACGCTACTAATCACAACTGCTGCAGCGCCGGCACTTTCCAGACAGCAGTCGAACAAATGTAACGGGTCGGCAATCATGCGCGAGGCCTGATGGTCGGCGAGCGTCATCGGTTTGCGCATCATCGCGCGCTCGTTCATTTGTGCGTGGCGGCGACAGGTCATCGCCACTTCTGCCAGTTGTTCGCTGGTGGTGCCGAACAGTTCCATATGACGGCGCGCCATATGGGCATAAAACTGGGCGGGAGCGTTGGTTCCAATCGGCATTTCAAACTCAGAGACCAAACGCATTTGCGGCATTTCTGCGAGTCGCTGGGTAATGCGTCCGCCAGAAATGCTGCCGCGCCCGAGTGCAACCAGCACGTGATTGGCGACGCCTGTCGCGACTGCCATGGTGGCGCTTTGCAACGCCGCGACCGGGCTTGCGCCGCCCATTGGTGTCAGCGCGGAATAGCGCAGATCGGGCAGGCCGAAATTTGTCACGAAATCCTCGGCGACGATGCCACCGGCGGCGTAGGGGATGACGCCATCGATGTCCTTGGGTGTGAGGCCTGCATCGTTGATTGCAGCGAGAGAGGCCTCCAACGTGAGGGTCAACTGGCTCTTGCGGCTTTCGCGGCCGTAGGCCGTCTCACCAACCCCAGTTACGGCGGTTTTATCTGCGAGACTAAACATCATCGCGCCTCACGATAAACCGGCGACAGGTATTAGTGCGCCATGCACGGCGCGCGCTCTGTCAGACGCCAGGAAGCACATCACTTCAGCGAGTTCTGAGGGCGGCACCCACTTGCTGAAATCAGCGTCCGGCATATCCTTGCGATTCGTTGGGGTGTCGATCATCGAAGGCAGAATGGCATTTACATTGATGCCTTTTTTGCGTAATTCCTTGCCGAGCCCTTCAGTCACCCGCATCACGGTACTTTTAGCCGCCACGTACGCGCCCATGTTGGCTTGGCCCTCGCGCGCGGACAGCGCACCAACATTGACGATACTGCCGCGGCCGCGCTCGATCATGCCCGGCACGACGGCGTCGACCATATTGCGCATGGTAAGCACGTTCATGCGGTACATATGTTGCCATTCGTCTTCGCTGGTTTCGTAGATGGGTGGCCCCATGGCGAAGCCGCCGGCAATATTGAGGACCGCGTCGATGGTGCCGACCTCGGCTACACAGGAACGGACCGTTTCTGGTTTCGTCAGGTCGACGACATAGCGATTCTCGACATCCGCATCGAAGGCGATATCGAATTCGATGACGCGCGCATTATGCTGAGTGGCAACTGCGACCGCGCCGCGACCCAGTGCGCCGTTGGCGCCAGTGATAACAATCGTTTTTCCTTGCAACATGTTGGTTCTCCCAATAAACCGGTGGTCGATGCAGGGTGCCCCGGACGCACAAATCGTGGGCGCGGTCAGAATTTCCAGATGGAGACCACAACTCGCAAACGGCGTGCCAGGCTCCCGATTCTGACGTCCCGGGACAACCGGCAAGTTCGCGCAAATGTCCCCGGCAGATGCGCTGCGATTGAGTCTAACATACCGTTTTCGGCGCTCCGCACGGACGCGTAATGCTTCCGTTTCGGCGTCTGGCGGAGTAGTTTTACAACCCAAATTCAAGGATGGGTCAGGTGCAGCGAAAGCTACGTCACCCGTCGAGTATTCAACTACGTATTATTTTTTCGGGGAGAGCACCTATGCACGTCGGATTTACACCTATCTTTCAAAACCCGGGCAATGCCATGTCGGATGCCGAGGTGTACCGTCAGGAGGTGCGCCTGGCCGAGATGGCCGAACCGATGGGATTCGATTCCATCTGGGGGATCGAACATCACTTTACCGACTACACCATGTGTCCCGACGTGGTGCAGTTCCTGACCTACATGGCCGGGCGCACTAAGAAGGTCAAATTGGGTTCCAGCGTCATCGTCTTGCCATGGCACGATCCGATGCGGGTCGCGGAGCAGATTTCTATGCTCGATCATCTGTCTGGCGGGCGCATGATTCTTGGACTCGGCCGCGGTCTCGGCAACGTCGAGTATTCCGGTTTCCGCATCGACCAGGGCGAAGGGCGCGAACGCTTTGTTGAATATGCCGAATTGCTTCTCAATGGTTTGGAAAATGGTTACATGGAAGGGGGCGAGGTGACCAAGCAACCGCGCCGCGACATTCGGCCCTTCCCGAATAAATCGTTTCGTGGGCGTACGTATGCCGCCGCAGTATCACCTGAGTCCATGCCCATCATGGCAGGGCTCGGCGCCGGCTTATTGGTTATTCCGCAGAAACCATGGGATGTCGTCGAACAGGACTTCGCGATTTACCGCGACGTGTTCATCAAAGAGAACGGCTGTGAACCACCTCAACCATTGTGTGGAGGTTTTTTCTTTGTGGATAAAGATGCGGGGCGTGCTGAGGCGATGGCCTACGAATGGATTGGTCGCTACTACCATTCCGCGATGAAACATTATGAGATGACGGCGGAGAAGTTCGGCCAGCACAAAGGCTATGAGTTTTACAAAAACGTCGGTAAGTACATTGCCAAACACGGGATGGACAGCGCGGCGAAGGATTTTACCGACCTGATGCCCTGGGGCACGCCGAAACAGGTGCTTGAAAAAATCGATTACATCCGTGGAGTCATCAATCCCAACGCGATCATGTGCAATCTGAGTTATGCGGGCATGCCGTACGACGAGGCAGAGCGCAACATGCGTTGTTTCGCCGAGCATGTCATGCCGGAGTTGCAGAAATGGGATACCACACCGCTGACAGAGCCAGCGGATCTGGATATTCGCGCGGCCTGAAACGAAACGAGCGCCATGGCCAACCTCTGGCCATGGCGCTCGTCCAGCACTATGTGAGTCCGCGTCGTTGCGGCTCGCTCATTCCTGTAACACCTTGTAAATAGAATTCTTCGCTTGCGCGAATACGCGTGCCACCATCGGCTCAAACAGCGCAAGATCGAGCGTGGGCTTTTCGGCGTCGAAGGCCGGATCATCGTATTTGGCGATGAACTCTGCCGTGTAGTCAAAGTAGTCCGAGCTGCGATACTGCTCGCGCATGTCGCGATCCATACCCAGGTGGTGGAAAAAGTTGTAACCCTGAAACACCCCATGGTGCTTAACCATCCAATGGTTCGCCTCATCAACGAACGGATACAGGATTGCCGCCGCCACATCAGGGTGATTCGCGGGCGCCAAGGTATCGCCGATATCGTGCAGTAACGCGCACACCACGTATTCATCGTCGCGCCCGTCCGCGGCGGCGAGTTCGGCGGTTTGCAGACTGTGCTGCAGGCGATCAACTGGAAATCCACCAAAGTCTCCATCGAGCAGACGCAGGTGGGTGAGCAAGCGCTGAGGTAGTGTGGTGAACGATTCACGCGCCTCGGTACAGATCACCTGCCAGTCTTCGGCACTGGATTGCGACATGGATTTGAAGGTCGATGCAGTTTCTGCTGCGGGTTTCATTTTGGCACTCATGGTTATTTCCTTATGCAACAACGTTGGATTGCAAGGTGATGTTGGGCTTGTCCTGAATGGTTTGCAGCACCACGCAGTAGCGCTCCGTTAGTTCGACTATTTTCGTGAGCGTTTCGGCGGGCGCGTCGGCGGCGATGTCAAACTTCATCCGGATATCGCGAAATCCGACCGGTGCGTCTTTGGCAACACCGAGCGTGCCTCGGAAATCCAGATCGCCCTCGGCGGTGATATCTGAACGGCTAAGCGTGACACCGAATGCCGTCGCCACCGCCTGCAAAGTGACCCCGGCGCAGGCAACGAGCACCTCTAGCAACATATCGCCTGAGCATGCCTGCATACCACTGCCGCCGGTGGCTGGGTGCAAACCCGCTTCGATGAAGCCTTTACTCGTTTCCAACTTGCATGCCACGCCGTCGATACCGTTCGATTTCGCGCTTAGCGTGATGACAGCATCCTCGGGCGCGTCGCGATATTGCGCTTTGAGTGGTGCCTGTACGGCTTTTAGTGCGTCAGAATCCATACTCTGTTCCTTCATGTCGCAGGGTTGTTGTGGCTGTGCCGCTGGTCGCCTAGCGCGCCGCCTGATGCTGGCAAATTGGCGGCCAGCAGGGCATTCGCCGATGGCGCCGCGCGGGTCTCGCGCATTTCCCGGAAAATGACCTTCTCGTTCGAAACTTTAACACCAGTCGCCGCTCCATGCCCGGTACCTCGAAAAGACGCAGACCCTGTGCATCGCTACCCACTGCGATCAATAAACCCAGTAACATCGCGGGTCATTTGCGATTGCTTGCGCTAATCGGTTGACTGCAGGAGGAGGCCCGCGGCAGTCGATGTGTCTGGCAAGACCCGAGTTTTCAGGGCAGTCGGCGGCGTGCGTCATATATCGATTCCAACAGGAGGCTGCGAAGCTGATGGCTGCTCACACGCTATGTGGCATTAAAATTCGCGCCTGCCACCGGTGCGGGCGCCGCTGAGTGATGTCGACAAAGCCGCCGACTTCGCTGATCGCAACGTGCCTGCGCGGGCTGAACGTTAGAGCGCTGGAGCGGAACCCTGGAAAGGCAAGTCGGCATGGGCGAAATGCAGGATAAGAACGAGACAAGCCGGCGGCTACGATTTCCCTGGCGGGCCAAGCGCGAGCAGGTGCGGTTGTTGCGTTTTCCGTGGCCCTACCAGGCGATGTTGGCCATCTCCACTGACATCGACGGCTCTCGCTTGCCGTTCTTCCGCGAGCTGCACCGATTCATCAACAGCCGGGACGAGACGCCGCATGGGCCCGGTGTTGGCTTAGATATCGCCAATTCGTTCTGGTTCTACAACGACCCTTTTGAGAAGGGCTGTAGTACCACCTATTTCAGCGGGCAGAAGGTGGGGGTAGTGAGCGCCCGGGCCGACGAGATGGCCAACTACGTGCGTGGTGGCTGGGTGGACACGTTGCACACCTATGGCAACTTCAGCAAAGGGGTGTTCCGCCCCGAGCATGCGCTGAGGGCAGTCGCCGCAGCGCGCGATGAAGCGATGAGCTTTGCGGTCTGGAGTGACCATAGCGGGACTGGCCACCGGCCCAATTTACTCAATCAGAACCATCCGCAACCCGAGCATCTGGAATGCGTTCGCGAATTGGGCGTGCGCTACGTTTGTCTCAACCGGCAGACTTTCGAGATGGGCCAACAATCAGCATTGCAACAGGTAACGTTGCGGGATGGCAGCCGTATGTGGGGTTTCGACCGTACCGCCGGAATCGAGATCAACACAACACCTGACGGGATTATTGCCGGTTTGCCTCCCGAGGCCGCCCGACATCTTGTCGCACGCCGCAAGCGCAGCCGGGCGGAGCGCTGGACACTGGTGTTGTGGCAATCGCCTTTTCTGCATCTGCAGTGTTCGCAGGAGGCCTTGGAGGCGCTGGTCGAGCGGGGCGGCTTTGCCATTGTGAGTCAGCATCTGACTTACGCCCCATTCGCCGCAATTCTAGGGCAAGCGTTTTACGACGCCTTCCGTCGCCTGGCGAATTTCCAAAAGGCAGGCAAGATTCTGGTCACCCGCACCTCTCGATTGCTGGAGTACAACGTGGCCCGAGACTATTTGGACTACACAATCCGCCGGGACGGAGAACGGTTATTGATTGACGTGGCCGGTATCGACGACCCCGTGCACGGCTACCGGACGGCCAACCTAGAAGCGTTACGCGGCATCCAGTTTTCAGTTCGCGCCGGGCAAGCCGTGACACTGCGTATGAGTGGGCAGCCGCTGGCGCCGTCGGAAATGCTGCAGGCCGAAGACGGCACGGGGCGCGCGATCGTCGGCTTCCGTTGGCATCCGGAGATGAGTGCGGATCTGAGCGCGACTTGGCGTGCCGACGCGGCTGCCGCACCAGTGCCTCAACGATCCATCGATCCCCTGGACAAGGCACTGCGGGAGCGTGATCCGGGCGCGAAGGGGCAGCCGCGACGCCCGCTCGCCCATTATCGCGATGCGCTCGAGAGTCTCGGCATGCTGGATGGTGGCAGCGTGCTCGACGTCGGCGCCGGCGCGGGGCGATGGAGCTTCGCCGCACTGGCCAGCGGCGGAACCGTAACAGCGGCAGACCCACGTCTCAGCGAGGTGGATCTCGGCAACGAGTTGGCGCGCAAGGTTGGGATGGCGGCTCGGTTGGGCTTCGTCCATACCACCCCGTATGCCCTCGGCGATCTGCAGCGACACTTCGAACACGTGTTGTCGCACCGTTTCCTGCAGCGCTTCGACCTCGAACGGGCGCTCGGCAGTATTCGCTCGGTGCTGAAAGACGGTGGCTTGTGCTACCTGGCGCTGACCGGGCCTGGAGCACAGCTGAAGATGGCGTTGACAGCGCTGGAGGCGGGGGACACGGGGGCGGCCCGAGAGCCACTTGAGGTCTTAGTGAACGAGGGACTGCTGCGTTGCGGAACCGGCGCCCCGTTGCTGCGTGCCCGAGGGGGTGCGCCGTTGCCGGAGGACCTGGACACGATAGCGGAGTTGGCTGGCTTTGAGCGGCACGCCGCGCCCAACCTCGCAGATCAGGAACCGGGACGACACAGCTGCATAGCTACTTTCGACGGCCTATATCAGGCCGTCGACGGGGTTCACAAATCGGCGTGGGTGCATCGAGGGGCGACGGCGAACGGTTATGCCCATCTCCAGTCTCTGATCGGAAGAGGACTCGTCGCGCTGGCGGCGGACGCGGCAGCGGACGCTGAACTGGCTCTGAGTGATGCTCAGATTGAAGCAGTTCGACTTCAGGCCCGTTTCCGTATTGGCAAGGTGGACGTCTCCGAGGCGGCAGCTGAGCGCTGTGCCGAGGCCCTTGGAGACCGTCGGGCGCAAGGCCTGTTGCTGGCGCGCTATTGGATTAACCAGGGCGCTTATAGCAAGGCCTGCGACGCGCTCGACATCATCGAGCACAGTCCGCTGATCACCTACCTCGCCGCGACCGCAAATCTGCTCTTGGGTCGTTCAGAGTTTGCGATTCGCGGCTATCAGTTGCTGACGCGGGCGCATCCCGGCTTACTGCCAGCCTGGGCAGGACTGCTGGCAGCACTGAGTGCCGGCGGTGATCACTCCGAGCAGGCGGCGACGTGTGGTCGCTGTACGGCAAGCCTTGAGAAAGAGGCGCTGATGATGGTGCCGCCGCACTGGAATGATGGAGGACAGACATGGTAGTGCCGCTGCCGCGGGCCGGTTCCAACGGTGCTGGCGCGCTCACAGTGGCGCTCCTTACGGAGGCGCAGAACCGGTGGAACTAAAGGTCATTGCCGTTCTCGGCCGGTCTTACTGCGGCAGCTCTATTCTGAATCTGGTCCTCGGCTCCCATTCGTGTACGTTCGGTGCCGGCGAGCTGTACCGAACTGTGATGCGGCCAGACAAAGCGTATTGTGCTATCTGCCGCGGGCACTGTTCCGTGTGGACGCCGGACACGATTCAACGGCTCAACCTCGACAACGTTTATGAGACGCTGGCCAAGCGTACCGGTGCGGACACTATTATCGATAGCAGCAAGGTGCCCGGTTGGTTCAGCAAGGCAATGAACGCCCGCACGAATGTCGAATTCATCCCGACGTTGCTGGTCAAGCACCCGTTACGCCACATCAGTTCATTTGTGGCCAATCAGTTTTTTCGCGACGAAAGTCTCCCACACCGGGACGCCCCAGAGACCCGCCAGCGGCTGCTGAGCTTCGCCAACGAACAGTTGCGAAAAACACTGCAGGCGTACACGCGGATCTTGGACAACCCGACGTTTCAGCCGCATGGCCCGGTTCGGATTCTGGCTTATGAATCATTCGTAGCGGACCCGGATTCGGCATTGAAGCCAACGTTGAACGCCGCCGGCTTGGAATTCGAGCCCCGGATGCTCGAATACCTAAAGCAGGAACACCATCCGGTGGGGGGGAATACCGGCGCTCACCTCCAACTGCGCTTGCAGGGCAAATTCGAGAAACAAGCGCGCCACTGGATCGAGCACAGCAACCCCGATCGCAGTTGGCGCAGGTACTACGCAGGCACCGCCGCTGCGGGGCTGAATATTGACGACAAGTTTCGCGAGACGCTGCGCGAGGAGGAAGTAAGTGCCATTCTGGCGCAGGTCGACTATCAGCGATTGTGCGCGATGCTGGGCTATCAGGAAAAGATCGTCTGAGAGATTCGCCAGTACCCCGTGTTATGTCGTCGTACGGCATTGAAAAGCGCCGGCCGGGGATTTGTCCGTGACGCCCGAGCGCGACGGATAGAATTCGAACGCCCGGGAAAGCGAAAACAAGGGGCGATTTAGAATCGCGCCGCACGTTCTCCGCTAGCTGAGAACGTGCGCGGTTAGACCCGCGCCGGCAAATCGGCTAGTTTCCTTCTCTCGCAATCAGATTTGCAACTATAAGGAAACCAGATGGAGTTGCCAGAAGGATTTGTCGCTGTAGTCAAGCAGGATTGCCCAACTTGCGTGCTGGTCGATCCGATCCTGAAAGAGATGGAATCACGCGGCACACCCGTGACGGTATACGTCCAGGACGACCCGGCCTTTCCGACCGTTAGCCGGGTCATCGACGACCGTGCGTTGGAACATTCTTTTCATCTGAATATCGAGACTGTGCCAACACTGATCAAGGTCGAGGCCGGGCACGAGGCCACGCGCATCGTCGGATGGGAGCGCGCGGAGTGGGAAGCGTTCACAGGCCTCAGCAAACTGGGCGAGGGCCTACCGGGTTATCGTCCCGGGTGTGGCTCCAAATCGGTTGAGCCGGGTATTGCCGAACGTCTCGCGATCAGCTTTGGCGACGTCCAATTCGGCGCACGGGCAGTCGAACTGCCGAGCCTGCAGGACGACATCGAATACTGTTTTGAGCACGGCTGGAGTGACGGACTGCCGGTTGTGCCGCCGACCGAAGAACGTGTCTACCGTATGTTGCAAGGAACTCGGCGGGCAGCAGATGAAGTTCTTGGCCTGGTACCGCCGAATCACTCTGAATGCACGATTACCAAAGTCGCAATCAACGCCGTAATGGCTGGTTGTAAGCCGGAATATTTACCGGTCGTCATCGCGTGTGTAGAAGCCGCGCTGGATCCGGCGTTTTGTCTGCACGGCTTGCTTGCTACGACCTGGTTTTCGGGCCCAATGGCTATCGTCAACGGGCCAATCCGAGCGTCGATTGGTATGAATTGGCGAGGAAATTTGCTTGGACAGGGCAATCGCGCCAACGCTACGATCGGGCGAGCACTGCAATTGCTGGTTCGCAATGTGGGCGGCGGGCGGCCACAGGGTGCGGACCAATCGGCTTTTGGAACACCGGTTAAGTACGGCAGCTGTTTTGCCGAAGACGACGCGACCGCATGGACAACGCTGGCTGAAGACCGCGGCATCGCCGCGGGCGCTTCGTCCGCGACCCTGTTCAGCGCGGACGGCCCCATCGGCTGCGCAGATCAGAAATCACGAGAGCCGAAAGGGCTGATTACCTCGCTTGCGGGCACGTTAGTCGCCATTGACCATCACCGGATGGCCAACGCGGCAGACGTGGTGATTGTGGTCGGACCAGAACATGGGCGAGTGTTCGATTCTGCAGGATGGAGCAAGGCGGATGCTGTAGACGCATTACAGTCTGCGACCCGCATTCACGGGCACGATTTGGGTATGGGCACAGACAAAAGCGCGGCTGCGGCCGCCCATGCCGACGGCGACGGTACGCTGGCAAAATTCCGCGAAGGCGGTATTCATTTGGTGCGTGCAGGCGGTGACGCCGGCATGTTTTCCGCAATTATTCCGGGTTGGCTGGTCAAAGGCGAACTCGGTACCGACCCCGTAACCAGGGAGATTACCCCATGACAACTACACTGCTTGACCCGACCGGCGAGCTCGACCCGGTTGAACGCCAACCGCTGTCGAAACCGGCATCACTCGACGGACTCACGTTGGGGCTGTTGGATATTTCCAAAGCGCGCGGAAATATCTTCCTCGACCGTCTCGATACGCTTTTCACTGAGCGCGGAATTACCGTAAAACGGTATAAAAAACCGACCTTTACACGTCCAGCTCCAGTTGCCCTGATACAACAGATGGCCACTGAAGTGGACGTCGTTGTTGAAGGTCTGGCCGACTGAGGCTCTTGTACGTCGTGCAGTTTGCAGGACATTCGAGAACTCGACAGTCGTGGCATTCCGGGAGGCTACACGGCCTCCGCCGTCTTCCTGACCGCCGCGCGAACTCAGGGAGATGCCGTCGGCTTTCATCCCGATAGCGTATTCGTGCCTCACCCGATTCAAGACCGCACGGATGACGAAATGCGCGCGCTGGCCGACGATGCATTTGAGAGCGTCGTGGCGCTTGTTTGTGGGGGCCCGGATACTTGAAGTGATTGCTCAAATGCACGTCGAAAAGTGATGTGAGTTAAGGGGCTTAGGAGCGTAACTCATGGATTTTGTTCGGACATTGGCTTAAATTATTGACTATACTGCGAAGCGTCCCGATGAACCGGCAATCGGAAAAAAGCCGGCGGGTCGCTTCCAGTCGATAAACAATAAGTTGGAGCCCAATCATGAACAAATACCTGTCATCTGTTTCGTTAGCCTTATTGCTGCTCGGCGTGAGCCTGTCCGGCACTGCCGCAGAGCGCCCGATCGCGGGCTCGTTTGAAGGCGGAGAATTGATTGTTGCCGGTGTCGCAGACACGGCTCTGTCACCCGCTGTGATCGCTAACAACATCGGCGAGGATGTTGGGGCCTATGGGGTTTCCGGGATCATTTCGGGCACGCTGTCGGGTACGGTCAAGGGTACCGGTCAGGCGTTGACAGGAGTCGGCCGAGTGTTTGTCGGCATCATGGATGTGATTACCGCACCAGTACGCAATTCCGCCTACAACCGTCATTCGCCTGGCAGTCTGCGTTAGTTTTTCGGGCTAGATGATTCTCTAGCCCTGCCGGCGGCGAGCGCACGCAAATGCCCTGCGGTAGTCGGGGCACATCGGATGCGCAACTAGGACGATGGCGCGCTATGTGTACCGGCCTCAAGCCTGTTGCGCGATCCATTTCCGGACGGCGTTGCGTAGCCAGCTGAAATGCCATGGTCCGAGTGCCAGGGGGCCGGAAAATCGTTCTGTGCCGCGAGCTGAAGCATGGCGTCCCGAGCGAAGCCGGTTTCGCGGGCGACGGCTTGCATCGACACCACTATCGGTCGGTTGGGCACCCACGCCCTTCATCGCGCCGTTATTCGTCGAAGTAGTTGGTTATTATCCTCAAACGCATTCTCTGTTCGTCCGATATTCATGAAACTCGCGATTGGCATCGGTGGCTATAGCCACGAAGAACTTCCTTCCCAAATCGACTACGTGGTGGCGGCCGAAGCGCTGGGGGTCGATACCGTCTGGTCCGCTGAAGGCTGGGGCGAAGATGCCGTGACATCGCTGGCCTATCTGGCAGCCCGTACCAAAAAAATTCAACTCGGCACGGGCATCATGCAAATCAGCGCGCGGGTGCCTGCCATGACTGCCATGACGGCGCAGTCGATGGCGATGCTGTCCGGGAATCGTTTTTTGCTTGGACTCGGGACTAGTGGACCCCAAGTTGTCGAGGGGCTCCATGGCGTACCGTATCGGGCGCCGCTGACGCGCTTGCGCGAGAACGTGGAGATCATTCGCCTCGCCCTCAGTGGCGAAAAGCTCACCTACACAGGCACGCATCACCAATTGCCATTACCCAACGGCGAGGGCAAGGCGTTGCGGCTGTCGACGCCGGCTGTGAAGGTGCCAATTTATCTGGCCACTTTAGGCCCGCGCGCATTGCATTACACCGGCGCGGCCGCCGACGGCTGGCTAGGTGCCTCGTTTTCGCCCGACTTTGCTGAAGCACATCTTGCCTACCTCCGTGCCGGTGCAGAATCTGCCGGGCGCACACTTGCTGACATTGACAAACACATGCCTTGTTTCGTCTCCATCGGTGATGACCTCGAGGCGCTGATTGAGCAACGTCGCCCGCAAGTGGCGTTCAGTCTGGGCGCAATGGGATCACAAAGCACAAACTTCTATAACGACGCGTTTCGCCGCGCAGGCTTTGAAGACGATGCACGAGCCGTGCAGGAACTGTGGTTGGCCGGCAAGCGCGAGCAAGCCATTGCACGGGTGCCGGACATCCTTGTGACAGCGTTTGGCGCAGTCGGTACGCCTGCGATGGTGCAGGCACAGTTACAAAAATATAAGGACATCGGCATGAACACGCTGGTGTTACGTTTCGCCAGTGACGATGCGAAAATTCGCCTTGGGCTGGTCGAGCAAGTCGTCGAATTGGTTAAACGACTCGCCTGAAGGGCGTTTTGCTTAAGCGCGGAATTTTTGCAATCAGGAAACCGTCTGCATGAGTCCAACAAGCATTGATACCGGCACCACAGAGCTTCTGTGTGAATTGTCGGATGGTGTCGCAACCATCACTTTGAACCGGCCTGATAAGCGCAATGCGCTGTCGGAGACGCTAACACCCGCGTTACGCGCGATCCTGCCGCTACTCGATGCCGATCAGCGCGTGCGCTGTATTGTTCTGACGGGAGCCGGTTCAGCGTTTTGCGCCGGCGGGGACGTGTCGCAAATGGGCGGCGGCAAATTGGTCGACGGGCCAGACCGCTCGTTCGAGGACAAAGTCCGCGAGCTCCAACACAAACAACGTACTCTGACCCTGCGGATACACGAACTAAAGAAGCCCATCTTGGCGGCGCTACCGGGGCCTGCCGCGGGCGCCGGTTTTTCTATCGCGATGGCGTGCGATTTGCGCGTCGCGTCTGCATCGGCCTTTGTCACGACTGGATTTGGCAATATCGGTTTGTCGGGGGACTACGGCGGTAGCTGGTTCCTGAACCGGCTCGTCGGACCATCAGTCACCAAGGATTTGTATTTCACTGGCAGACGCGTCAACGCCGAACAAGGTTTGGCCCTGGGTATCTTTAATGCGGTCTTTCCGGACGAGGGCTTCGCCGAGGCGGTTGCCAAAATGGCGACGCGCATCGCAGCGGGTCCACCGATCGCCATCGGCTATATGAAAGAACATATTAACCGTGCAGCGGCCATCGACCTCGGCGCGGCCCTGGATATGGAAGCAGAGCACTTACTACGTTGCGCGCAGACCGCAGACCATCGCGAGGCCGTTGCGGCGTTCATGGCCAAACGTCAGCCGGTTTTTAACGGCCGCTAACTCACCACAGGAGAAAATTGAAGCATCATGAGCAATCGGCTTACATTCGAAACGGACGACAAGGTCGCCATCATCACGCTCGATGACGGTAAAGCGAACGCAATGGGTTTTGACATGCTCGAGGCCCTTAATGATGCAATCGACCAGGCAGAGCGCGACTGCGCTGCAGTCGTTTTACTCGGACGCCCCGGTGTCCTGAGCGGTGGCTTTGACCTCAAAGTGATCAATGGTGGGGACGACGGCGAAATCGATCGCATGATCAATCTTGGCGTGCGTACGATGATGCGTTTATACGGGCTGTCCATTCCCTTGGTTGCTGTTGCGACCGGGCATGCGGTGGCTCTGGGCGCGTTTATTTTGCTGGCCAGCGATTATCGATTCGGATGCGCGGGTGACTTCAAGGTAGGGCTCAACGAAACCGCCATCGGTTTAACCTTCCCAGCCTTTGGTATCGAACTCGCGCAGGCGCGCTTGTCACCACGATTTCTCACTCAATCAGCGATAAGCGCGCGTTTGTTTTCGCCTGACGAGGCGGTCGAGGTCGGCTTTCTGGACGCAGTCGTCGCGGCTGAGCGCCTTCGCGATGACGCTGTCAGGCACGCACATGAGATGAGCGCGCTCGATGCGCATGCGTTTAATGTCACCAAACAGGCGTTTCGCGGTGCGGCGATTGAGCGCGTGCTGTCCGGCTTAGCGGCATAACAGGAGCCCAGTATGGCCACTACGAATGAATCGGTTGTGGAAGGTCCGCTAAGCGGATACCGCATCGTAGACCTGAGTCGCGTTTTATCCGGCCCGGCTGCGACGATGCTGCTGGCGGATCAGGGCGCGGACGTGATCAAAATCGAACCGCTTGGTGGTGATATCACGCGGCACATGGGTATTGGCCGTGATGGTATGACGTCCGGATTTCTGAATATCAATCGGGGTAAACGCTGCCTCGCGCTCGATTTGAGAAGTGCGGAAGGGCTGCAGATTGTGCAGCGACTGCTCGCGACTGCGGATGTGTTAGTGCAGAACTTTCGCCCTGGTGCCATGGACAAACTCGGCCTCGGTCTGGATGCAGTGCGAGCAATCAAGCCCGACATCATTTACGTCTCTATTAGTGGTTTTGGTAGTCGCGGTCCGTACGCCGGCAAACGCGTGTATGACCCGGTCATCCAGGCGTTGTCCGGGATTACAGACATTCAGGCGGACGCAGATACCGATCGGCCGCGTATGGTTCGCACAGTGATCCCCGACAAGACTACCGCTCTGACTGCGGCGCAGGCGATTACCGCGGCTTTGCTGGGGCGCGAACGTAACGGCCAGGGCCAGCATGTCGACTTGGCGATGATCGACGCGACCATCGCCTACCTATGGCCAGAGGGGATGATTAACTTCACGGTCGTCGACGACACGCGCGACGTTCGGGTTGGCCAGATCGCACAGGATCTGATTTTTAAAACCAGCGACGGCTACATTACCGCCGGGGCGATGTCCGATGATGAATGGCGCGGGATGTGTCAGGTCCTCGGGCGGCCCGAGTGGGTGGAGGACGCGCGTTTCAAAACCACGGGCGCGCGCTTTACGAACGCGAGTGAACGCATCGCGAGTACGGCGGAGATCCTCGCCACCGGTGCGAGCGCAGATTGGCTGCAACAACTCGATAACGCGGGCGTGCCGTGTGCGCCGGTACTCACTCGAGCCGAGATGCTAAAGCACGCTCAGATCGAGGCCAATGAGCTAATCCACGAGTACGAGCACGATGGTCTCGGACGTGTACGCCAGCCGCGCCCCGCGGCGCGTTTCGAGCACGGTCGTGTCAATCTGAACCCACGTGCAGCGAAACTCGGGCAACACAATGCGGAGGTCCTCGGGGAAATTGGCTACAGCGAAGATCAAATCGAGGCGCTGGTCAGCGCCGGGACGATTACTTCTTCGCCGGAGGCGGTCCCGTATAAAGGCCGATGAAGAATTCGACCGTACACGTCTGGGGACATGGCACGCCACGCACGATGCGAGTTTATTGGGCGCTGCACGAGTTCGACATGGATTTTACCATGCACCGAATACGAACGCGGACCAGCGACATGGATGCGCCGGAGTTTTTAAGCGTTAGTCCGGGTAAGAAAATTCCTGCAATTGAGCATGGCGAGTTGCGCCTGCGAGAAAGTGCCGCTATCACCGACTACTTATTTCGCCTCGCTGGGCGCGTCCCTGATTCGCCGCAAATCGCCGCACAAATTGAGCAATGGAGTTGCTTTACGCTGATGGAAATCGACGCCACGGCGCTGTACGTGCTGCGTCGCCATCGTGATTTGCCGAACCTTTATGGTGAAGCGCCGGCTGCCTGCACGAGCGCCGAAGAATACTATGAGCGCCAGATGGCTGTGGTCGCCGCAGCGTTGGACGATGGACGCGAGTATTTGGTTGGCGATGAGTTAACCAAAGCGGACATTATTCTGGTCAGCTGCATCGACTGGGCAAGGATGTATAAGCTCTCGGTGCCGCAAAGTGCGCTTAACTATCGCGAGCGCCTGAATGCACGCCCGGCTTATCAAGCAGCTTTTGCGGTCAATTACCCCGGCCCCTAGCCGATCTTATTTTCGCCGCATACCTCAGCTGATGTATGCAGGTCTACGATTGAGCGTCGCGCGCCGGGCTTAGATTTTGCTAAATATGGAGAACCCGAGGCATGAGCGGACGACTGGCAGGCAAACGCGTACTACTCACGCAAGCTGATGACTATATGGGGCCGGTGACGGTCGAGGTCTTCGAACGAGAAGGCGCGACAGTAATTGCTGATACCCGTGACCTGACGGAAGCCGGCGCTTGTGAGGCGGCAGTCGCTGAAGCCGGCCATATTGACGTGTTAATGGCGAATCTTGCATCGCCCACTTTTACCGGGATTGCGGCGACAGAACTTGGTGATGACGAGTGGCGCACTGCCTTCGCCATCATGGTCGATCCGCTGCATCGCTTGTCGCGCGCCGCCTTGCCGCAAATGCTCGAGCGCAAGGCGGGCAAGATTGTCGTCTACGGCAGTGCATCGGCCTTGCGCGGCATGAAAACGTTGGCCGCCTACAGTGCTGCGCGTGGGGCGCAACTCGGTTACGTTCAGTCAGTCGGCGTCGAAGTCGCACCGGCGAACGTGCAAATTAACTTGATCGCGCAGAACTACGTGGAAAGCGAGGACTACTATCCTGCGTCGTTACTCGCCAAAGAATCGTTTGTGAAATCACTTCGTCGACAGGTCCCGGCCGGGCGTCTGGGCACTAAAGAGGAAGATGCTATGTTCGCGGTCTTTCTGGCCAGCGATGAAAGTGGTTTTTTCGCGGGGCAGGGTATTCCCCTGGCCGGCGGTTGGGTGCAGCGCTAGGCGTTTGTCACGGCGTCCGCGCCGGACGAAGCGCTGGTCCGCAATTGCCCCTGCAGCTTCAATCGCACGGATATCGATTTGCGCGTTTAGACCATTTGAGTGAAGCCCATTGTGTAACTGACGGCGATGAACGTGCTGCCGCGATAGTCCCGCCAATGCGACGCGCGCGTCGAGTTTGGCGCTTTTACGTCGAGGTATTTTTAGCACTCATCGTGCCGACAACAATGCCGCCCTCGCAGCATCGTGAACGCCTCGCTATAGTGCCGTTTCTTTGTCATTAGCCGGAACGTTATTCATGCTCGAAATTGATCCCGATTTGCGTCTCTGGGGCTGGATTTTCTTGGCCGTCTATATCGGCGCCATGCTGGTTTTCGGGCTGATCGGAATGAGCCGGGTGCAAAACAGCGATGACTTCGCAACTGCTCGCGCTGGCTACGGCCCGATTTTTCTGGCCTTTGCACTGACTGCCACAACTGCAAGCGGCGGCACGTTTTTGGGCATTCCGGCGCTCGGCTACACTTTTGGCCTCGCTTCGCTTTGGTACGCCTTTGTCTATCCGCTCGGTGTATACACCGGCTTGCTCATTTGTCTGAAGGGCATACGCCGCGCGGGGGCGACCTTTGGTACCCGCTCGATGCCTGAGTATCTTGGCGATAGGTTCGACTCTGAGGCCGTGCGTATCTGTGTTGCCTTATTCTCGATGCTGCTGATGTTTTACCTTGCCGGCCAATTGCTCTCAGGCGCGGTGATGTTCAACAAAATGATGGGCGTGGAGCTGTTGCCCGCATTGATTGTGACTGCGTTCATCGTGATGGTTTATATCGTTATCGGCGGCGCGCATGCCGACATTCTCACCGATGGCGTGCAGGGCGCCTTGATGTTGTTGCTCGCGATCGCCGTCGCTGCAATGTTCTTTGTCGGCTATGGGGTTGAAGGTGGTCTGCCTGGGGTGATGAGTAATCTTGAGGCTCAGGATCCGAAGTTGGTCCAAACGCTGAATCCAGCCAGTGGCATTCTCAATTCGTGGTGGGATGTCTTCGCGATATTTGTGATGCACTTGCCGCTTGGTTTATTGCCGCATGTCGGCAATAAGCTCTGGGCGTTAAGAAAGGACAGCGATCAGACGCGCTTCATTGTCGTCTCGTTTATTTTCGGCATGACCCTGCCGGCGATCACCTTCGGTGGCATCCTCGCCCGCGCGGTGCTCGGCGACGGTCTGATGGTCGACGGTGCGAGTGCTAACGATGCTATCCCGGCGCTCTTCATCGCGCTGATGCCGACTTGGCTAGCTGCCATGATTGGCGCTGGTGTGTTGGCTGCCATTATGTCGACGGCTGACGGCCTGGTGGTGTCGAGTTCGCAGATATTTGCCAACGATATTTATCGTCGTTCAATCGCGCCCCGACTTAAAGAACCACCGAGCGACGAAGTTATTGACCGGGTGTCATTACTGATATCGCGTATCGCATCGGTTCTGGTCGTGGCTGGGTCGATCTGGCTGGCGTGGGTCACGCAATCGATGAATGTTGCCTTACTCATTGCCGCCGGCGTCGGTGGCATGGTTGCGGCGATCTGCGGCCCTATTTTTGCGGGCATTTTATGGCGCGGCGCAACCCGAATCGGTGCGTTGTGCGGGATGGGAATGGGTGTCGGCTCATACATCGTTCTTAAAGCGGGCGTCCTACAGGCAGAATGGTTTGTCGGCGGCTCGTTTGAAACGGTAGGTACCTGGCTTGCGATTCAGGCGCCGAACCCGTTCTCCTGCGGTGCACTTGGCGCCTTGGTCTCCGTTGTCGGCGTTGTGAGTGTCTCGTTGGTCACCGAACGACCGGACGAAGCGCATCTGAAACGGGTTTTCGGCGTCTGACATACGCGTTCAAGCAACTCTCCCATCATTAACTGCGAGAAGTAGGCTATGGCAGTTTCCGATCACGTCAATCTGGCTCAGTTTATCGCCGGCGTTGAGCGCCGTAACCCGGGTCAGACCGAGTTTGTGCAGGCCGTACATGAGGTCGCGCAGGACATATTCGGATACATCGAAGACAAGGAGAAATACCACGAGTATCAGATTCTGCGGCGCATCGCAGAACCGGATCGCGTGGTGAGTTTCCGGGTTTGCTGGGAGGACGACAATGGCAGCATCCGCGTCCAGCGCGGTTGGCGAGTCCAGAACAACAACGCGATCGGCCCCTACAAAGGCGGATTGCGTTTTCATCCCAGCGTAACCGAGAGCGTGCTGAAATTTCTCGCTTTTGAACAGACTTTCAAAAACAGCCTCACGGGTCTGCCAATGGGCGGCGCGAAGGGCGGGTCAAACTTCAACCCGAAGGGCAAAAGTGATCACGAGGTGATGCGTTTTTGCCAATCATTCATGACCGAGCTGTATCGCCACGTGGGTGACGACGTTGACATTCCCGCCGGCGACATCGGTGTCGGTGCACGCGAAATCGGTTATATGTTTGGCCAATACAAACGCATCACCAATCGCTTCGCTGGAGTACTCACCGGCAAAGGCCTGGAGTATGGCGGGAGCCAGATTCGAACTGAGGCAACCGGCTACGGCGCCGTTTATTTTTTGCAAAGCATGCTTGAGCACGTCGGCGATTCCGTGGCCGGCAAACGAGTCGTGATTTCGGGCTCCGGGAACGTCGCAACACATGCTTTGGAGAAAATTAACCAACTGGGTGGCAAAGTCGTCACGTTGTCCGATTCGGGTGGTTTTATTTACGACCCCGATGGTATCAATGATGACAAACTCGCTTGGATCAAACATTTGAAAACGGTCAAGCGTGGACGCATTGCGGAATACGCTGAGCATTTCGGTGGTGCGACTTACCATCATGGCGAGCGCCCCTGGGGCGTCGCTTGTGACCTGGCGCTACCCTGTGCAACCCAAAATGAGCTTTTGAGTGACGATGCCACCACGCTGGTAGCAAATGGCTGTATTGCCGTCTCGGAAGGCGCGAATATGCCGACTGATCTGGCCGGCGTGCAGGTCTTTAAACGAGCGAAGATTCTATATGCCCCCGGCAAAGCCGCCAATGCTGGTGGCGTCGCCGTTTCGGGCCTTGAGATGAGCCAGAATTCGGCCAAGATTTCATGGCAGGAAGCCGAACTCCAATCGCTGTTGATTGAGATCATGCATGGCATCCATGCGCGTTGCGTTGAATACGGAGGAGGTGATGGCGACACCTATGTGGACTACGTGCGCGGCGCTAATATTGCCGGCTTCGTAAAGGTCGCCGACGCCATGCTCGCCTACGGCGTGGTTTAAAGAGGGCTGAACGGGGCGGCTGCATTTCGCAAAACCGTCTGGTCGCTCGCTGCGCCGGGGTCGCTGGCATACAATGCCTGCGCTGAATCCTGCCGTGACTGGGGAACCCGATCGGTTTTTCAGGGCAGCCCTTCGAGCGCACAGATACAAGGAAACGACTCCTACGCAGATGAACGCCATTGCAGGAAATTATCAGGATCTGCAAGATCCAAAAATTGTGGCCGAGATCGGGTGCAACCATTTGGGCGACGTTGAAATCGCCGAGAAGATGATCCGCACGGCCAGCGAATATTGCGACGTCGACTACGTTAAGTTCCAGAAGCGCAATCCGTCTGAATTACTCTCACCCGAACAATACAACCAACCCCATCCGAACCCCGCGAACACCTATGGTGAAACCTATGGTGCGCACCGCGAGTTTCTGGAGTTTGACCTGGATACGCACCGTCGTCTGGTCGAAACCTGCAAACGCTGGAACATCGGTTACAGCTGCTCGGTGTGGGACATGACTTCGGCCCGCGAGATTGCCTCGCTGGAACCCGAGTTCATCAAGATCCCGTCCGCTTCGAACACGCATCACGACATGCTGCGTTTCTTGTGCGACTCTTTTGGTGGCGACGTCCATTTGTCGCTCGGCATGACCACGGTGGAGGAAGAGGAAGCCATCCTGCGCCTGTTCGAAGACAGTGGCAGAACCGGATCTCTGGTTCTCTATCACACCACCTCAGGCTATCCGGTGCCATTTGAAGATCTCGTGTTGCTGGAAATTCCGCGCCTCAAGGAAAAATATGACGGCGTGGTAGGCAGCATCGGTTTCAGTGGTCATCATCTGGGGATATTCGCTGACGTGATCGCTTTTACTTTGGGCGCGCGCTGGGTCGAGCGACATTTCACGCTTGATAGAACCTGGAAAGGTACCGACCACGCCGCATCTCTTGAGCCGGAGGGTATGCGCAGAGTGACGCGCGACCTTCGTAATGCGAGGAAGGTTCTTGCGGTCAAACCACAGGAAATCCTCGATATCGAAAAGCCACAACGCGATAAACTGAAATGGCAGCCATCCTCCTGAAGCGCACCGCCTGCTGCGCGTGAGAACGCTTGCACTGATCCCGGCAAAAGGCCGCTCGCGAGGTTTGCCGGGGAAGAACATCGCCGAGCTTGGCGCGCATCCACTCATCGCTTACAGCATCGCTGCTGGACTGCAGGCGGCCCATGTCGATCGCGTGATGGTATCTACCGATTCTGAGGAGATTGCTACCATCGCGCGTCGCTACGGCGCCGAGGTGCCGTTTCTGAGGCCAGCGCAATTTGCTGCCGACGATACGCGCGATTTCGATGTTTACTGGCACGCATTGCAGTGGCTAGAGGCGCACGATGCAGAGGTGCCAGATATCATCGTGCAGCTTCGTCCGACATCCCCATTGCGCACTGCCGGACTGCTCGACGAGGCTGTAAAACTGTTGGTTGAGAATCCGGACGCCGATAGCGTGCGCTCGGTGTGCAAGCCGGCACAGACACCGTACAAAATGTGGCAGCCCGCTGACGATGGTTCCGTCACGCCGCTACTGTCAGTGCCAGGCATAAGCGAGTGCTTCAATGCGCCGCGTCAGCGACTCCCCGTGGTGTGGTGGCAAACTGGCGCGATGGACGTGTTCTGGGCGCGGACACTGCGCGACAAACAATCCATGACCGGCACGCGCGTACTGCCTCTTGAAATGCCGGCAGAGGACGTTGTTGATATCGATTCTCTGGCGGATCTTGAGCGTGCTCAGTTATTGCTCGAATCGGGTCGATGGGTTTGTCCGCAATAGCGCCAATTTTGATTTGCGGACTCGGCTCCATCGGCGAGCGGCATCTGCGCAACCTGCTAAACCTCGGGCACAAGGACATCATCGTCTACCGGCAGCGGCACTTACCGCCGCGAACGCTTGAGCACGAGTTTCCCACTTTCAACAAACTCAGCGAGGCGCTCGCGTGCAAGCCGGCACTGGCTATTATCTGCAACCCAACCGCCTTACACCTGGGCACGGCAATCGAGTGCGCTCGCGCTGGCTGCCATCTGTTGATCGAGAAACCCCTGGGCGACACGCTCGAGGGCGTTGTCGAACTTGAACGCCTCGTAACAACGCACGATCTGCGCTGCATGGTGGCTTACATGGGACGCTTCCATCCTTGCATCAGGAAGATCATGGCCTGGCTCGATAGTGGTCGGATTGGCGATATCGTTCACTACCGCGCGCTTTGGGGGGACTATCTCCCTGACTGGCACCCTTACGAAGACTATCGACAAGGTTATGCCGCACGGCGGGATCTGGGCGGCGGTCCGACCCACACTCTCAGCCATGAACTTGATTTGGTCTACGCGATGCTCGGCATGCCAACGACCGTTTCGGCGCTGGCCAACCGGTGCTCCAGCTTGGCAATCGATACGGAGCATGGCATGGATATCTTGCTCGGCTTCGAACACGGCGCGACGGCTAACTTGCATCTCGATTTCTTTCAGAAGCCGCCGAGTCGCCGGATGGAAATCAACGGTACGCGCGGCAAAATAACATTCGACTATCAGGCCGCGCGAGCAGAGCTATACAGTCATGATGAAAGTGCCGCGGTCGAGGTCCTGGATATCGCGCACGCGTTTGATCGCAATGACCAGTTCACTGCTGAACTCGAATATTTTCTTCACTGTGTTGAACAGGGCGCTGAGCCGCGCCCAAACCTCGCCGACGGTAAGCAGGTCGTGGCGCTGGCCTTGAACGCCTTACGCCAGGCTGGAGAGCTACCCGCATGAATGATTTGTTTTCGCTCGATGGCAAAGTTGTGCTTATTAGTGGCGCCGCCGGGCTCATTGGCCAGTCTGTAACGACGGCTTGTCTCGAAGCCGGGGCGCGAGTTGCCTGTTGCGATCTCGACGAATCTAAGATGTCGGACAACCAGTCAAATCGCGATTCCGCGACGCGGGCACGCTGCCTGTCTGTCCAACTCGATATCACCAGTGGCGAAAGCATCGCCGAGGCACTCAAGACCATCGTGGACCACTGGCGCGTACCGGACTGTCTGATTCACCTTGCTGCGATTGACGCGAAATTTGACGCCAGTCTCGATCTGGCCAAGGCAACGTCCTTTGAATCGTTTGATATCGAGCAATGGAATAACTCACTATCAGTCAATATGACGGGCACCTTTCTGCTCACCCAGGCGGTGGTCAGGGCAATGCTTGAGGCCGACGGTGGCAATATTATTTTAGTGCCGTCAACGTACGCGTTGGTCGCGCCTAACCAATCTCTGTACCTGGACGAAGCTGACCGCCAGGTTGCGTTCAAACCGGTTGATTACGTGGCGAGCAAGTCATTCCTGCCCAACTTCAGCCGCTATCTGGCGACCTTATACGGACAGCGCGGGATTCGCGTGAATTGTCTTGTGCCACACGGCGTACGCAATAATCACCCGGCTAATTTCGAGCAGCGCTTTAATGCCATGTCGCCACTGGGGCGGATGTGTGATGTCGATGAATTACGCGGACCGTTCGTGTTCCTGGCGTCCGACGCGTCGAGCTACATGACTGGCAGTACGCTCGTTGTCGATGGCGGTTGGACCGCCTGGTAAGGACCTGCCAATCAGGCCGAGCTTTGTTCGTCGACGAAAGTGTTGATGTGCTCATGGGATTCCAGCAACTCGTCCATCATGCTGTGGATGACCTCGCGAACTGAGCGCTGTTGATGCATGTCGCCGACGAGTTGACCGACCGGATAGGTGAGATAGTCTTTAGCCGTCACGCGTTCGACGCGCGTACGTCCTTCGGCCCACCACAGAATATTCTGCAGCGGAGCGGGTAGCGGCGCTGGCGCATCGGGTAAGTCGTATGCGTCGGTGAATGCTGAACGCAGTGTTCGACACGGTTTGCCGGTGACACTGCGGGTTAGCACGGCATCTTCCGGCTCGGCAGCGAACATTTTTTCCTTGATAGGGGCAGTGACCTCGCTTTGTGCCGTCTGCAACCACACTGAGCCACACCACACCCCTTCGCAACCCAGCGCGAGCGCTGCGGCAAACTGACGCCCGCGACCGACGCCGCCCGCGCCCAGAACGGGCAGGGGGGCGACAGCATCGACCACCCGGGGCCACAGCACCATCGATGAAACGGTACCGGTGTGCCCGCCCGCTTCAGTACCGACCGCGATGACAAAATCGCAACCGTTTTGTTTGTGTTTAACTGCGTGTTTCGGTTTGCCCGCCAACGCGGCGACTTTAATCCCGCGCGTGTGAATGTGGCTCACGAGCTCACGATCGGGTGATCCCAGGGCGCTAACCACCAGGCTGATGGGGTGCTCCATCGCGATGTCCAGCATTTCCATGCTTTCTTCGGGCGTGAAGGACAGCTCGCGCAGTAGATTATTGATGATGGTTTCCCGTTCTTGATCGGGCAACGGTGGCACGCCGGCTGCATCAAGCAACTGGCGCACGAAAGCAACTTCTGTTTCAGGTAACAGGTTGTCCAGATCAAACTTGCGTGCCCCTGCTGGCGCGTAGGTCGATGGCATCAGAATATCGATGCCGTACGGACGTCCACCAATATGGTCGTCAATCCAACGCAACTCTTCCCGCAGACGTTGCGGTCCCATCCTAGCCATGCCCAGCACGCCGAGACCGCCCGCTTTGGAAACTTCGACAACCACATCGCGGCAGTGCGAGAACGCGAAGATAGGGACGTCGATGCCGAACATGTCACATAAAGGGTTCATCGTTTAGTTCTGCTTTTTTAACGTGGCTGCTGGCATCAGGATGTCGGTTTGAATTGCGCGAATGCAGCGTTGTAATCGCCCTGCCAACGCGACAGCGGCGGTCGGTTATGAGCGATGTCGCCGGCCCCCCAGAGGACGCGTCTGGCGTCTTCCTCGCTGGTGACCTCATTGTCCGGACAGATGACGTAAAAGCTGCCGCGGCTGATGTGCTCGATCATGTAATCCGTGACCTGTTCGGGTAGCCAAGCGCCAGCCGGCTTTTCACTGACGCGCTGACGAGTGAGCCCGGTGTAGGTATATCCCGGGACCAGCAAATGGGCGTTGACCTGGCAGTTGTCGGTATTGCGCAAATCGTGTTGAAGGCTTTCCGTCGCAGCCTTCACAGCGGCTTTGCTGGCGTTGTATGCGGGGTTTCCCGGCGGGTTTGTGATGCCCTGTTTGGACCCTGTATTCACGATGATAGCTGGGCTGCCCTGGTCGATCATCGACTGGGTGAATGTCTGAATCCCATGCAAGATGCCCCACATATTGACGTCGATCAGATGCCGCCAGTTATCCAGTTCCCCCCAGCTCGATGTTGGTACGCTGGTCCCGGCGTTGTTCATCAGGACGTCGACCTGCCCGAATTCCTGATAAGCCAACGCTTTGAGCGCTTCAACATCGGCGAGCCTGGACACGTCACCAACGCAGGTATTGATGCGCACTGCGCTACTCGCAGCTGCAGCTCGAACCTCGATGGCGGCCTCGTTCAGTTTCTCGGCGCGCCGGTCGGCCATCAACACGTGCATGCCGCGACTTGCAAAGCGCGCGGCACAGGCCCGGCCAATACCCTCGGCGGCGCCGGTGATGACGGCAACTTTGTCGGCAGAAAAAACAATGTGATCGGCCATGGTCAGAGTCCTCGCAGATTTCCCGGTGTAATTTCGCGCGCGGACCGCGCGTCGATAGCTAATTACATCGTATGCGCGGGCGTCACAAATCGCCACATGCTCGGCGCACCAGCGTATGGAGTTAGTCTTTACGGTTCCAGGGTGAGCGGACCAAGGGGCACGATGTTGTTGCCGGTCCGGCCAAAGTAGCCTTTGCGGCAATGCGTCAGATCACTCGAACGGCGTACCGCCGGGATTTCGAGCATGGTGTGGAGCCAACGTGACAAAGAGGGAATGTCGCGAACCATCCGCTGATTGAGATTGAAGCGCGTGTAGTAGACCGCATCAAAACGGAAAATCGTCGGGAACAATCTTACGTCCGATTCTGTTAGCTCGTCGCCCAACAGGAAACGGCGTCCACGGAGCATGTGGTCGATGTATTCAAGCGCTTCGAAAAAGCGTCGATAGGCATCTTCGTATGCTTCCTGACTTTCGGCAAAGCCCGCCTTATAAGCGCCGTTGTTGACGGCGTGATAGATGAAAACGTTGAGCCTGTCGATTTGTTCAGCAAGGTGATCGGGGTAAAGCACCCAGGTCGAGTCGGCATATGTCCCGAAATCGACATCGAACAGGCGCATGATTTCTGCCGACTCGTTGCTGACAATGCTGTCGGTCTTGCGATCCCACAATAGCGGTACGGATTTTTCTGTGGACCCTGCGCGCTTGTACAGATCGCCGATGAACCGGCTGTTATGCAGCGTGTCGGCGCTGCAACCGGGCTCCTCGGCGCGAAATTGCCAACCGTTTTCAGGGTCGCGGGTATAGAACAGAACGTCCATCGAAACGACGTCTTCCAGACCCTTCAGACTGCGAACCAGTGCTGTGCGGTGTGACCACGGACAGTTGTTCGCGATGTAAAGATGATAGCGGCCGGCTTCAGGCCGAAAGCGCTCGCCGTCGACCGTTGCGGTTCTATGTTCACTTTGCGGGCGGACCCACTCACCTTGCAAGCGTTGTGCGTGCGGGTCTTCGTCCCGATCTGAGAGCTGCTTGGCGCGACCAAAACGCAGCTCACGATCGTGTGGCAGCGAAAGCGCTGGGGCGCCCACGGGGACGCGCCCAAGGGGATTGATTTTGTTATCGGCGAGATAGTAACGGCGTCGAATAGCGTCGATGGTTTCCGTTCCCGGAACCGGCACAGCAACGCGCACGTCGCGCAGGTAATGCGCAAGATTCGCAAACTCTTCAAGACGTTGTCGGTTGAGTTTATAAAGACTGTAGAAAACGACCTCAAAACGAATCAATAACGCGCTCAACCAGCCATCGACAATCGATGCCTGCGTGCCGCCCAGCGCAAAGCGTCGCTCCCCGAGCAGGTGATCAATGGCGTCGAGTTCATCAAAAAAATCTCGATAGCAGGTCTGGTAGATCTCTGGATCATCAGTCGTGCCGGCCCGACAGGCTATCTGGTACAAACGTAGTTCTATGCGTTCGCGCCACGCGAGTTCTTGCGCTCCCAGCCCGTCGTCAAGCGTCTGCCAAGGGGTGGCCATTGATTCCGACATGATTCCTCCGCGCCCTGTCCATTCTGAATAGTCAGTGCCGCACATGATAATTCACCAGATCCAGGCAACGGCGTCATGATGCGACGAAGCTCCCGCTGGCTGGGCCATAATGTCGAACCGCCCGTCAGCGGTTGTATCCCGACTTAGGAGTCCTTCATCGTGTACGAAACACTCGAGTTGAAAATCGCCGATAGCGTGGCCACGGTCACGCTTAATCGCCCGGATCGATTGAATGCCATCAATCGCAAAATGATCGACGAGTTACATCGTTTATGCCGAGAGCTGGATGGCGATAGCGCGGTACGCGCAGTCATTCTCGGCGGGCACGGGAGAGCATTTTGCGCCGGTGCGGATATCACCGTCCTCGACGGCCTGGACGGCACCCGCAATGCCCTCGACTTCATCCAGTCGATGCAAGAGCTCACCAACGCCCTGGAAGCGATGACCATGCCGACTATTGCTGCTATCAACGGTATTGCTTTCGGCGGGGGCTGCGAGCTGGCGTTGGCTTGTGATTTACGGCTGATGGCGAACAACGCCACCATCGGTGTCCCCGAAATCAAGATTGGGTTGTTACCAGGCGCGGGGGGGACACAACGATTGTCCCGTTTGCTACCAGCCGCAGTGGCCAAGGAGATGATCTACTTTGGCGATCCAATTGATGCCGAACGAGCGGTGCAACTGGGTTTGGTTAATCAGTCATTAGTCCCCGAGGCCCTCGCTGGATGCGCGCAGAGTTGGGCGACAAAGCTGGCAGCGCTGCCACCGCTGGCGCTGCGCGCCGGGAAGTCGCTGATTAACGGCGCAGCGCTGCACGGCATTCACGATGGCGTGGTCGCCGAACGTCAAGCGATGGGAATGCTATTCGGTACTGCAGACAGCAAAGAGGGCGTGCGTGCATTTCTCGAGAAACGCCGCGCCGAATTCACCGGACGATGAAGGGGCAGTTATGAACTTCGGATTTGATGAAACTGAGCAGGAATTCCAGAATGCGATCAGGCGTTTCGCGCTGGAGCGGATGTTGCCCGAATACGCGAGTTGGGAACGTGGCCGAGAGCTGACCCGAGCGTGGACCAGTGAAATCGCAGAACTCGGACTGACTGGGCTCCGCGTGCCCGAACAGTATGGCGGTGTGGGGGCCAGCTACGTCATGGCCGGCATCGCTGCCGAGGAGCTCGCGCGTGGCGATCTGAACATGACCTTCTACATCCAACTGAGTGCGATAGCCGCCGAATTGATCGGTGGGCACGGCAGCAATGAACTGAAATCACGTTTGCTGCCGCAGCTCGCCAGCGGCGAAACGCTGTTGGCTTTCGCCCTGACTGAGCCGGGAGCCGGCTCCGACGCGGCGGCAATTACCACACGCGCCGTGCACGAAGACGATACTTGGGTTATCACCGGGGAGAAAGCCTCAATCTCTTTTGCCGGCGTGGCAGACCAGACGATCGTTTTTGCGCGCATGTCGAAGGATGGCCAGGAGGGTCTTGGCGCACTGATTGTACCTATGGATTCGCCAGGCGTGAGCGTGCGTGTTTACGACGGTGTAGGGGAGAAGTTCTCCAAGCGCGGCTCGGTGATGTTTGATGAGGTGCGTGTCGCTCGAGGTCAGCAGCTCGGTGAGATAGGTAGCGGCTTCATACAGGCTATGAAGGCCTTTGACTTTAATCGCGCCATTATCGCGTTGACGTCGATTGGTGCGGCACAACAGTCGCTGGACGAAACGGTCGCGTATGCACGTGAGCGCAAGACGTTCGGTAAGCCGTTGGCGATGCACCAGGGGTACGCGTTCCAGATAGCTGAGCATTCCGCGCACCTTGAAACCGCACGCCTGGTTGCCTACAAAACGCTGTGGCTTGCCGATCACGGATTGCCGCATACCAAGGAGGCAGCGATGGCGAAATGGCTGGGACCAAAATGCGCGGCGGAGGCCATTCACGCCTGCATGATTTTGAATGGCTGGATGGGTTATGACGAGGCGCTCGCTCACGGTCAGCGCTTGCGCGACGTGATTGGCTTCGAGATTGGAGACGGTACGCCTGAGATTATGAAATCTGTCATCGCAAGGCAGGTGTTCGGTCGTGAATTCGCCTCTCACAAATAATGACCAGGCCAGAGTTGGGTGGGCGGCCTGATACCAAAAAGCGAGGCCCCTTATTCTTTTTGGAAATATAAATAGACAAACTAATAATTATTAATAATTAAAATGTGAGCCCACAATCGCGTTGTCACACAATTGATGACGGAGAAAGCGCGGTGAAATCTTTAGCGACCAAAGCAGCCACCATCCGGTATTCCGGGCGCGAGGATGCCAGTCTTGCTGACCGGATAGTGTCAGACGGGACTGCCGCGGAAATCATTGCCTCGACCCTGTCCCAGGCTAGCCGGCCGGTCATCAGTACGAATTTCCGCCCTGGTGCCGCAGCACTATTACACCTGGTCACGCGGGCCGTACCCGACATCCCGGTGATATGGGTCGACACTGGCTTCAATACCCGGGCAACTTATCGCTTTGTGGAAACGCTGCGCCTCGCCTGGGACCTTAATCTGCATGCGTACACGCCGCGCGTCAGCGCATCTCGTTTCAGTGCCGTGGTCGGCGATATACCATTGCCGAACACCACCGAATTCGAGAGCTTTGTAGGCGACGCCAAGCTCGAACCATTTCAACGTGCCTTAAGGGAACTCCGGCCAGACGCCTGGTTTACGGGCATTCGCCGCGAGCAAACCGAACATCGTCGCACCTTAGGGGTCGTCTCCGCAGGCCCACAAGCTACGGTTCGTGTGGCGCCACTTTATGACTGGAGCGTCGCTCAAATCGATTCGTACATCGAAGCTCACGATATTCCTGATAACAAGGATTACGTTGATCCAACCAAACCCGCCGCTCATCTTGAGTGCGGATTGCAGCAGCTCGCATGAGCACCGAAGCGATGCGCTATTTGCCCATCTTCGTCGATACGAGTGCGTGCCGAATCGTAGTCGGTGGCGCCGGGACAGCTGCGGTCAGCAAGCTGCGCGTGTTACTCAAGACGCAGGCAAATGTGAGCGTTTTCGGGTCTCACCCAGAAGCGCAGATTATCGAATGGGCAGGGCAAGGGCGGCTTTCCTTGCATCGTCGGGATCTGAGTGCTGCTGATTTTTCCGGCGTCAAACTTGCGTATTTATGTTCCGGCTCAGTAATACGCGATCGTGAGCTTCTGCACGCCGCTCGGGCCATGGGTGTAACCGTGAATACGGTAGATGATGCAGGTAGTTCGGACTTTATTTCCCCGGCAATCGTCGACCGCAACCCGGTTGTCGTCGCAATTTCGAGCTCTGGTTCGGCACCAGTCCTGGTCCAATCTATCAGGTCGACCATAGAACAACTGCTGGACCACAATCTTGGCGTCCTGGCGCGTCTTGCTGCTCATCTGCGGCCGGTCGTGAAGAGCTCGTTGCAGGGCAAAGCGCGCCTTAACTTCTGGCGAGACTTTCTTGCCGGCACCGGTGCCCGGGTGCTCGACCAACACGGTTTTTCGAACGCGCGTCGCCACTTTCAAGCGCTACTCAGGGACGAGCCAGGCGTGACTGCCACCAAGGGGCATGTATCTATTGTCGGCGCGGGTCCTGGTGACCCGGAACTCCTCACGCGACGCGCGGCAAGGTTGCTGGAGCGCGCCGACGTGATCCTTACAGACCGACTCGTAGACAAACGAATTCTGGACCTGGCCCGACGCGAGGCGTTGCAGATCGAAGTTGGTAAATCGGCTGGAGGCGTGAGCTGGACTCAGCACGATATCAACGAAGCGATGATCTCGCACGCTGGAACTGGAGCAGCAGTCGTACGCCTGAAGGCTGGTGATCCGGTTGTGTTCGGCCGCCTTGACGAAGAACTCGATGCGCTCGACGAGGCTCAGATCGAGTACGACATTGTGCCTGGCATATCGTCCGCTAATGCGGCCGCGTCAGCAATCGGACGTTCGCTGACGCGTCGTGAGCGCAATAGCGCGGTCAGCCTGATTACGGCGCAGGATGCGGCCGGATATGCCGAACATGACTGGCGTGCGCTGGCTGCCCCTGGTTCGACCTTCGCCATTTACATGGGCGTACGCGCCGCACGCTTTGTGCAGGGGCGGTTGCTTTTGCACGGCGCCGCACCGACCGTACCGATAGTGATCGTGGAGCGTGCTTCGCAACTCCGGCAACGCGTGGTGAATGCAACCCTTGGGAGCTTGCTGGAAGCGTTTGCAGATCAGGGTATAGCCGGTCCAGCAGTCATTTTGGTTGGTGTCGATAGCCGCGCCAGTTCGATAGGAGCGACGCAGGCCAGCACAGGGCCGCAACTCGCAGCTGGATACGCGCAAGCACAATGAGTACACCTGAAAATCAATCTGAAATCATCACCGCCTATGACCTTTTAGACGGCAACGTCGTGTTTCTGACGGAGGAACTTAACTGGTCGTCAGAGCGCCGCGATGCAGTCATCGCAGCAGAGGCGGTGCGGGCTGAGCAATTGCTGAACATCGCACACTCGCAACCCGAACTCGTCGTCGATGCCTACCGTATTGAAGTGCGAATCGACGAACAGGGCGTACCCCAAGCGCTTCAGATGCGCGAAATCGCGCGCTTGGCCGAGCCATTAGAAGCTGGGCCGCTACAGTCAACCCTGCGATCCGGCAGTCCGCTCCAGTCCGGCCGGCGTTAGCGACACAGCGCGCCAAACGTTCCAGTCTAAGGACCAACCGATGTACCGCTACGACGAGTTCGACCACGCTTTTGTACACGAGCGGGTGGCGCAATTTCGCCATCAATTGCAGGGCCGCATTGACGGTACGCTGACAGAGGAGGAATTTCGGCCGCTACGGCTGATGAATGGCGTGTATCTGCAATTGCACGCTTATATGCTTCGCGTCGCCATTCCTTATGGCACCTTGTCGTCCGTTCAGATGCACAAGTTGGCAGAACTGTCACAGCGCTACGATCGCGGTTACGGTCACTTCACGACGCGTCAGAACATTCAATATAACTGGCCTAAATTGCGCGACATTCCGGATATGTTGAATGAGTTGGCAGAAGTTGAAATGCACGCCATACAGACTTCCGGCAATTGCATTCGAAATATCACCTGCGATCCCTTTGCTGGCGTTGCCGATGACGAGGTGGAGGATCCACGCCCACTGGCAGAGCTAATACGGCAATGGTCGACCCTGCATCCGGAATTCTCGTATCTGCCGCGAAAATTCAAAATCGCTGTAACCGGGTCTCCACAAGATCGCGCAGCGGTTTATTTTCACGACATCGGTCTGCGGATCGTGCGAAACGCTGCCGGCGACACCGGCTGCGAGGTGATTGTCGGCGGTGGCCAGGGTCGTACGCCAGTGGTCGGTAAGGTGCTGGCCCAATTCGTCGCTAAATCCAAGCTGCTGGCCTATCTGGAATCAATACTGCGCGTTTATAACCTGCATGGCCGGCGCGACAATAAATACAAGGCGCGCATTAAGATTCTGGTCAATAGCCTCGGGCTGGATGAGTTTCGGCGCGAGGTGGAACTGGACTTTGCGAGTCCAGGCGGACACCACCCAGATCTCGACGAGTCAGAACTAGCTCGCATCGAACAGTATTTCGCGGGACCCGCCTATCTTCGTTTGCCTGCGCACAATGCGAGGCTGGCTGCCGCGCTGGCAACAGACCCGGCATTTGGGCACTGGTATAAACAGAACGTTATGACGCACAAGGTTCCGGGCTACGCGGCAGTCACCGTTACATTGAAGAATCCAGGCGGCATTCCGGGCGACGCGACTGCTGCACAAATGGTCGCGCTTGCCGAACTCGCAGAGCGGTACTCGTTCTCGGAACTGCGCATCACCCACGCTCAGAATGTCGTGCTCCCAGATGTGCGTGGTGACGATCTACATCGCTTATGGCAGGCCCTTGGCGAACATGGGCTGAGCGAGGGGAATCGCGGTTTGATCACCGACATCATTGCCTGTCCGGGGCTCGATTATTGCACCTTGGCTAACGCACGTTCGATTCCGATAGCACAGACCATTGCGAAGCAGTTTTCCGATCCGCAACGCCAGCGGGAAATCGGACCGTTGACGATAAACATCTCGGGCTGCATGAACGCATGTGGTCACCACCACGTCGGCCACATCGGTATTCTTGGGGTTGAAAAGGGCGGTCAGGAGTTTTATCAAATTACCCTGGGTGGCGACTCATCACTATCAGCACAACTCGGCGAGCGCCTTGGACCGGGATTTTCGGCCAACGAAATCACCCCCGCAATCGAAAAACTTGTGGACTACTATTGTGAACATCGCAGCGAAGCGGAAACTTTCCTGCAATGTGTCCGTCGTGTCGGAGTGGCGAAGTTCAAGGATGTGTTGTATGCCAATTATACGTAAGGGAATATTCGTCAGTGACCACTGGCATGAGTGCGCTCTCGCCGAGTCCGTACATCATCACCGGGATTGTATCGTGCCATTTGATGGGTGGATTGAGTCGCGTGCGCGCGGCTCGCGAACGGGTGAGGCAGGATTAGGAATTTTGGTCGGGCCGCAGGTATGTGCGGAAAGCCTGCAAGACTTCGATCCTCAGGTGCAACTGGTCGTCATCGAGTTTTCTAGCGCCGGCGACGGCAGAGGGTTCTCGCTTGCCGGATACGTTCGTCGTGCGGGCTTCACGGGCGAGATGCGCGCCCGTGGACCGCTTACTCCCGAGCAGTATCCGCACCTGACAGCGTGTGGTTTCGATACTGTCGAAGTGCCAGAGGAGCTTGCTCAACGGCACGGGGAATTGAGCTGGCGGCGCTGTTTCGGCGCCTACCCGAATCGTTATCAGAGTGCGCTCGGCACGCGCGCCTCGATCGTACAGCAGCGTGTTGGTGACATGGACAGTCGCGCGGCGCAGCGCGGCGAAGAGCTTGTATAACTGAAGCCCCATGCGTCATTCCCGACTTTCCGATTAGCGTGGCCCGCGTGAACTAGGGCGTCAACCTCAACTCATTCAAAAATGCCGGCGGACGCAAGCACCCCTTTTTCGCTGGGCGCTTAGCGGGCATGATGTCGCAACGACAACGTATTGTGCCGTGGGGGTAGTCAATGGGTGCGCGAGCTTTATATCGAATCCTGATTCTTACCTTCGTATTGACGTCCTTCAGTAGCGCCGCGTGCGCGAGGGAACCCACTGTTGCGATGGCTGAGCGTATCCAGCAGCAGCTACAGGCACCTGGCCGCAATCAATATGATGCTGCCAAGGATGTCGGGCGCAGGCCAGTCGAAACGGCTGAATTTATTGGTGTCAGGGCCGGCATGACGGTCTTGGATATGATTGCCGGGGGCGGTTACAACACCGAAGTACTCGCGGCGGCAGTCGGACCCGAAGGCGTTGTTTACGCGCAGAACTCGCATCTGGTCTTGCGCTTAATTAACGGCGCGCATCACGACGCGATGGTTGAACGTCTCGCAGAGCGAAGGTTGCCGAACGTGCGCTATATGGTCGTCGACGCTCGAGATATGCCTTTTGCTGAATCTGTCGATCTCGCGATGTGGGGCTTCAATTTCCACGACGTCTACAACGCTGACGGCGAAGCATCGACTCTGGAGTTTCTCAGCCACGTACATCGTGCGCTGAAGCCCGGCGGAATATTCGCGATCACTGATCACGTCGGCGAGGCGCAGTTCGATAATGCCGAGCTTCATCGTATCGATCCCGTCACTCTGGTGCGCGTGATCAAGCAAGCGGGCTTCGAAATAGAGGCTCAATCCGATCTACTCGCAAATCCGGACGATGACCACAGCCGCTCGGTGTATGCAGACGGTCTGCGCTATTCGACCGATCGCCTGTTAATTCGTGCCCGGAAGCCGCTTTGATTCAGTGCTGCAATGGTTGACCGGGAAAACGTTCGTAGTGGCGTTCGCGGCCGGTGCTGCGTCGCTGTCTAAATGACATCGACGCGTAATCTGCTCGCACAAGTTCGAGCATGCACTATTTGTGCACCCGACCTTCCGCATCGACCTCGTCCGGTCGTGCAGCTGGACTCGCACGCAAAAATTCTGATTGCCGGGCAAGCACCCGGACGCAAAGTTCATGAAACGGGTATCGCGTTCAACGACGCGAGCGGCGAACGTTTGCGTAGCTGGTTGGGCATCGGCACGGACGTGTTTTACGATCCCCGGAAAATTGCGCCCGTGCCTATGGGGCTGTGTTTCCCAGGTAGCAGCAAGGGGGGAGATTTACCTCCGCGACCCGAATGTGCTCCAGCGTGGCGAGATCAACTGCTCGCCGCACTCACGCGAGTTGAACTAACGCTCGTGATCGGTCGCTACGCGCACGACTACCATTTCCCTCGTCCAGCGATGAGTGTCACGGAGCGAGTCAGGGCGTGGTCCAAATCGTGGCCATATGTTGTGCCGCTCCCACATCCTAGTCCGCGCAATAATCTATGGATGAGACGCAACCCGTGGTTCGAGAGTGAGCTGGTGCCGCGTTTACAAGAGCGCGTCGGGGACCTCGTCGGAGATCTGTAGGTAGCGCAGCGCATTATTGCGTCGAACGAACGACGATAGCCCGATTATTTGCGAGCCGTAGCGCGATTCAGCTCGGCAGCGGGTTGAGTCGGAGGCAACTCCAAGAGGTTGGACAGGTATGGATCTCGTAATACGTGACGCGGTGGCGGTCACCGTTGGCGGTCGCAGTCGCGGTGATGTCGGTATTGAAGACGGACGAATCGCCCAGCTCGGAGGACTGATGTCCGCACCCCGAGAATTGGACGCAGGTGGGCGCATTTTGACGCCTGGCGGGGTGGATGGTCATGTTCATTTGACGCCCGCACGTTTTGCCACTGCACAGGGGCCGGGTGGCTGGGCGTGGTCTGATGATTTCGATTCGGGGACGCGGGCGGCTTTGGCAGGCGGCGTAACAACAGTTGGCAACATGTCGTTCGCGGAACCAGGTACGACCATCGCGGCTGGTATTGAACTCGATGACTCCGACGCGCGCCAAATGGCAGTCTGCGATTATTTTTTCCATCCTTGCCTCCTGGACCCTTCGCCAGAGAATCTCGCCGCGATAGGTCCACTTCACGCGGCCGGGCACACGTCCATTAAGTTTTTTTTGTCTTTGCCGGCGTTCGATAAGAACGTCAACGCGTTCGTAAAAGCGATGGAAATTACTCGCGCGCAAGGTGGTATTGCTCTGATTCATTGCGAGGATGCGGCGATCATTGCGTGTTGCTGCCGGGCGTTACTCGAAGCCGACCAGGTCGCCGCACGCTACTACCCAGACTCGCGGCCAGTACAGGCCGAAGCGGTCTCCACGCACCGCGCAGTCGGCTTCAGTGAAACGACCGGATGCCCTGCGTACATCGTACATTTGTCCAGCGCCAGGGCGCTCGCTGCTTGTCAGGAGGGACGCAGCCGCGGCGTCCCGGTTTATGTGGAAACGCGCCCTATCTATTTGCATCTGACCGATGAAGTGTTTAACACAGACGATGGCGCTCGCTTCGCCGGCGCGCCACCATTACGCGCGCAAACTGACGTCGACGCATTGTGGGCGGGGCTTCGCTTTGGTGACGTTGATACGATGGCGACAGACCACGCGCCATGGACGCTCGCTGAGAAACTGGACGCATCTTTGCGTGCCGATCATTTACGACAAGGGGTTGCCGAACTCGAGACCGGCATGGCGATGCTATACAGCGCGGGCGTGCTGGGTGGGCGTATCAGTGCGGAGCAATTCGTCGCGATTACTTCGACAAACGCTGCCAAGTTGTTTGGGTTGTATCCGCGCAAGGGGACGATTGCGCTTGGTGCTGATGCAGATCTCGTTCTCTGGGACGATCACCACACTCGCGTGATTGACGGTTCAACGATGTATACCAAGGCGGATTACTCACCGTACGACGGTCGCGCAGTGACAGGTTGGCCACTGTGGGTATTTAGTCGCGGAGAACTGGTTTGCAATGAAGGTAAGGTGGCGGCTGCGGCGGGGCGTGGGCGTTTGCTACACAGAGGTCCGCACCGTTCTCTCTAAGCAGCCATAGCGCAATAGTGGAGCCGACTTTTCAGACAGATTCACGCTTACGGTTGCAGCGGGTAGCTGTCGCCTGGGCACCGATGCAGCACGGCGTGTGCCACACAGCGTTCCCGCCGTCGCAGCATATCTTTTGCGCCCTCGGCCTTAGCCAACGATACAAATGCGGCGTAGCTGGGATACCAGATAGCCAGAATTTCATGGATGAAGTCGTGTTCGCAACCGAGGGGCTGGCCGTGCACGGGTGTGCGCCATAACACCTGCCCACCAACCTGTGCGACGGTCGAAGCGAGGACGCGCATATAAGCTTGATATTCCTCGCCGTGCGGAAAACCGGCTGCGGGATGATAGCGATTCTGATTGAGCATCAGGACCGCGCAGTCCGCCTCACTGCCGGCGATGGACTTAATCTGTCGCAACTCCTCGGATTGGAACTGCATGACATGGGTCGATGGCATGGGGCTGAACCTCCTGACGATGATTCACTGGTGGCCGAGTGGAACGGCGCCGAATGGCTGCAAGCTGGGTAAATCTACCAGGTTAAATCGTCCGGAATTTTGTAATCGGCGTAGGGATCATCAGCATCAACGGGGGTCGCCTGCGATGAATTCAGTAATGCCACCGCAGCCGGCGCTCGTTCGCGAATTTTCTCCGCCACCGGCGCCGCAACCAGCACATACGATTCATCGAGCTGCACAATAGCCACGTGGCCATTGACCAGACTGCTTTGCAGCGCGGGGGTGACCAGAATCGTGCGGATGACACCTTCGCATGTAAAGTTGTAGGGGGTTTCCGCGTCGCCGTCGTCCAAACCGTTGGTTTCAATGAGTTGGCGCACTTGCGCCAGAACCGCTTTTTGATCTGCCTCATCCTGACGTTGTCGACTGAGCGCGCGATCACGTTCCAGCTTTTCAGCCTGGGCGCGCTGCGCCTGCGCTTTGATCTGGTCCGGTTCCGCGGCGCCACGCAGCCGTTGCTTGCCCTGCTTGTGTTTGTCTTTCTTGAGCTTGGTAGCGCGGTCTTTTTTGACAGCACCAGCTTCAAGCAGTTGGTCTTGCAGAGATTTAGCCATGATAGATGAGTCCCGTCAGTTGTCGTGACACAGAGTATCCGGACATTTTGCCGGTATCGCCCGCCCGTGCCGACTACGACCGGGTCCAGGCCTCGACAGAAATTTGTCCCGCCACCTGGGACCGCGTCCCCTCCGGGTCGAGCGCCGAGGCCTTGTCGAGCTGGCTGATTTCTTCAGGGACGAACCAGTGCAGTCGTTGCGGATCATCGTGATAAGAGGCCCACACGGCGCGCGCAACTTCGAGTGGAGATATTAAACGGAACATGCCTTCTGCGGCTGCGCCCCGCTTCATTTTATCGGGAACCATCGGGGTGTCGATCAGGCCCGGCAGGGCATCGGCGACGCGTACGCCAAAGCGCGCGAATTCGATGGACAAGGCTTCAGTCAGCCCTTTGACTGCGTGCTTGGTCGCGGCATAGACGGCGATGCCCGGCATGCCATAGGTCGCTGACGAAGACGACGTCGTAAAGCACAATGAGTTGTCAGTGGCTTTGAGCAATGGTGTCGCAAGATGAATACCGTTCATTACCCCAACGAAATTGACGTTCACCACCGACAGGATGTCGTCGAACGACTGTTCGTCGAAATAGCCACTGACAGCAACGCCGGCATTATTGAACAGCAAATCCAGCTGCCCGCTGGTCGCGTCGGAAAATTCCGCAAGCGCCACGGCATAGTCCGCGCGATCGGTCACATCGAGGCGACGGGTAAGACATTGCGAGGAGCCGAGTTCCTGGGCGAGCGCCTCGAGACCCTGCGCATTTGTGTCGTAACAGCCAACAAACCATCCGCCTTCGGCAAACAAACGAGCTGTCGACAGGCCCATGCCGCTCGCCGCGCCGGTAATGAATATGGATTTCTTGCTATTTTCGGCGGACATTAGATTTCTCCGTGGCGGAGCGTAAGCAGCTTGGCTTAAGCGTGGATTTGGCGAGTGAATTAGCCCCGCGATGCGGGGCTAATTGATGACAGCATGCAGTGTTCAGGCGTAGACCGGGAAGCGTTCAAACTGACCCTTGAGAACCTTGTCCGCAACCCCAAGTCCCAACCACCCGTCTATCGCAGTCGCATAAACACGTCGAAAGTCTGTGGTGTGGATCAGATTGTCGGTGTCGTCGAGTGTGGTCAGGTCGCACGGCTCACCGTAGTGCCCGCCTTTGACGCCCTTGCCAGCGAGGAACATCACATTGGCAGTGCCGTGATCGGTACCCAAGTTGGTGTTTTCCTGGGCGCGCCGTCCGAATTCGGAAAACATCAGAACGCTAACCCGATCGGCCATACCAAGACGCTCCATGTCGCGCACGAAGCCATGCACCGCGTCAGCAGCGTAGGTCAGTAAACGCCGGTGTAGATTCGGTTGTTGCACGTGCGTGTCGAAGGCGTTGTTGCGAAATGCAAGGTAGTAGAGTTGCGCGGGCAGTCCGGCCTCGATGCATGCTGCAACTTTTGGAAACTGGGCCGGCAGCACGCCATAGTCAACCGGCGTTTTGTAGTTGGCCCATGCTTGCCGCACAAGAGCAGAAGCCTCGTTCGCGCTATGCGAGACTGAATTCAAGAAGTCGAGCGAAGCGTTGCCGGTCGGAGCAGTGTTGACTCGTTCAATGACGTTCTTTTCCTGCAACAGTGTGCGGCGCTGGAAGCGTTCCGGTTCGTCGAAAACGACTGGCGTGTGCACCCGACTCTTGACGGCCAGCGATTGGGTGGTGTCGATGTTGACCAGGAGGTTGGGTTGCGGTTCAGGCGCCATATGATCAGCGAGGCGTCCAAACCAGCCATATTCGTCACCGCGGTTGGGCGAGGCTGTGTGCCAGTACGCCATCGAGGTGAAGTGGGAAAACGAAGGTCGCTCGTACCCACAGCCATGGAAAATCGCGAGCTGCCCGTCTTTCCACAATTTGTGCATACCGGCCATGCCCGGGTTGAAGCCCCAGTGGTCGTCGATTTTAAGTAGTTTCTCCGGCCGGAGACCGATTTCCGGACGCAACTTGTAGTAAGTGTCGTCGCCGTACGGCACCACGCTATTTAAACCGTCGTTGCCACCAGATAGTTCGAACGCGACGAGAATCCGTCCTTGCGCCGCTTCCGAGGCTGCCAGAGCACGAGCGATTAAAGCGGGTTCGCGAACACCAGCAGCGAGGCCGCCCAGTGCAGCTGCACCCTGAATCAGTTTTCTGCGCGTGATCATAAGCGTCTATCCCAAATGGTATTCAGGGCGGCTCAAAATGAGATGGAGTAAGAGTCGCAAAGGTTCTTCGAGGACGGTTGAGGAGGCAAGCACGTCGTCGCTGCCAAGCTCAAGCGTGAACAGTTCAACCAGGTTCTGGCGCGTCGTGCCATCAATAGGGACAGTTAAAAACCGCGCCGTAAAGTAATCAATTACCTCGGCGCTGGTTGCCAGCTCTGCTCTTACGACCATACGCGTCAAATCCAGAGTAGCCAGATCACGCGGTATCGGTTTCACGCGTTGGATCGCCATTTGCCAGCCGCGAAAACTACCGTAGCGGGTATTGAATGCCTCTTGGCGATCGACCCGATTCGACGTCGCCATCATGTCGGTGTCCATGCTGGCTGCCATATCGACGGGGCGCGTCGCGCTGAGCATGTCCTGTCCATCTCGCAGGCGTTGCTGTACCGCACGGATTTCCGGGCCGCTGGGATAGATGGGGTAGCGATCCTGGGGGATAAACTCAATATCCGGGAAAGCGAGGTCAAGCGCGAAGTTGCCGCGTTCAATCAACAGGCTTGGCGTTATCCATGCGCGTCCCTGACTCCACCCCGCGACGGTTGGCGGATGCAGGAGCCGCTGGCCTAGGCTGCCGGTGACGAGGTTAAAATCTGGTGCGCCGGGCAGGTTCGTTAATCCGAGCTTACGATAGGTAGAAATCAGTAGTTCAACCGGGCCCTTGATGCGCTGACCAATAACGTGCCCGGCATAAAATTCACGCGAGCTGAACAGGATTTCAAGTAATGCTGTGATGTCGTAATTATTGTCCTTAAAGCGTTTGCCAAGTTCGGTTTGAAGCTCCGCATCAATGCTGTCCTGGACAAAGAAACGATACAGCTTGGTGGCGATAAAGCGGGGCGTCGCTTCGTGCTGGAGAATGAGGTCGATGGTTTGGACGCCGTCGAAGTTGCCGATGTGCCCGAGAATGTTTTTTCCGCCATCATCGTGCTTGCCGGCGTCGAAGTTAAAGTCCAGTCCTGTGAAGTTCCAGCCGGTGAAGGCCCGCGCGGCTTCGCGGATATCCTGCTCGGTGTAGTTGTCGACGCCCATCGTGAACAATTCCATGATCTCGCGGGCAAAATTCTCGTTCGGTGAGCCCTTGACGTTGACGCCTGCGTCGAGGAACGCGAGCATTGCCGGATCTTGCGCGACATTGATCAGCAACGTGCGAAAGTTACCCAGGCCGTCACGCTGAAACAGTTCTACCTGCTTGTGCATTTTGCGATAGTCGCGCACTTTGTCTTCGTTGGTCGCGAAATGTCCGTGCCAGAACAATGCCATCTTCTCTTCCAGCGGGCGTGGTGATGTCAGCATCCGCTCTGCCCACCACTGCGCAACTCGATCGGTCTCCAGACGACTCGCACGCAACCAATAGAAGAATTTATTGACGATAGGTTGCAGTGGGCGGTTGCCGCCGGCCTTCACTTTGATGCCCAGGGCCTCGCCCGTTTCCTCGGCGAGTTTGGTCGTCGCCGGTCGACTTGGCGGGAAAGGGTCGAGACCTGCGTCGAAAATGCCGGAATGCTCAAAAGATGGCAGGGTGACGTTCGGCACTCCGTCGAAGCGCACGAGGTAGGCGACGGCGTCAGCGAGGGACATAGCCGCAAGGCGATTAACCTCTGCGGGGGTACCACCAAAACCAGCCCGTTCAAGGAGATGTTTCGCTTTGCTACGGTCCCACTCCGCGGCAGGGAGAGGTTCCAGACGCTGTTTCGGGGTATTTCCCGCAGCGTAGGGTCCAGTCCATCCCAGGACAAGAACCATCCAGATAGCAACGCCAGTCAACTTACGCACAATCTCACTCCCTGATTCCCCGTGCAGCAGATTATAGAGCAGCCGCCGAATAATGCCCCCGCTGCGGATTCGACATTCAGGGCAGTCACGCGACCGTGTCGGGTATCACGATGCAGCTGCACCTCGGAATTGGTTTCCGGCTAGCGCCAGCGGGTCACGTAACATCGAAACCTACCGGAGGGTCAGGGGCTAACATCGTGACTGGTTGCTGTCGGTCTATCCCGCACCACGACAGTTCGTGCGAGTTTGTCGTGCCAACCCTGCTTGCGGCGGTCAAGTCCGACCCACAAAATGCCGAGGCCGAGCGGGATAAGCGCCAGGTAGTAACCCAGATAACGCACCACATATTGCCCGTGGCTGGCCGGGTTACCCGTCTCGGCGTCGACGATGCGCGCTTTCATGAGCATCTTGCCGGGCGTTGCCTGATAGCGAATCCATAATGCAACGACTAGCAAGGCTGGCAACACCGTCTGCACCACGATTCCAGTCAGGCCATGGGAAGGCTGGGTTTGGATCACAGGCGTTGCGCCAAACAGCAGGTAGGCGAATGGCAAAATGACCACCGCAAAACATACCGAGTCGATCAAAGCCGCGATAAACCGGACCCAAAAGCCGATGTAGTGGTGCTCAGTCGGTGGCGTTCCCATCGACCAATAGTCATCGATGCGAGGGCAGCCGTAAAGTTTGTTGGATTGGGGGGCTAGCCGTTGTCCACTGGGCCGGGCAAGCGTTCGAGTTGATAGACCGCGACAGGCTCGCGGACTCCGCGGACGTCAATGGTGCACGGTGCATTGAAACGCATGTCGGTTACTGGTCCGCAATCGGCAACCGCTGCAGCAGAGATGACCGCTGTCATTGGTGCGGCGGTACCGCACAGTCTGGCGGCGAGATTGACGGTTTCACCAATGACGGAATAGTCAAAATGCAATTCGGAACCGACGTTCCCGATGAGTGCAGTGCCACTATGGATTCCAATTCCCAGACGCAGGACCGGGTCCCGTTGATACTTGCCCGCTTCACTCGTTAGTTCGAGGATTTCCAGCGCGCAGCGGCACGCCGCCTGAGTTTTGTTTTGCTCGTCAAAAATAGCCATGATGCCGTCTCCGGCAAACTTGTCGACGTAACCGCCGTGCCGATAAACGGCATCAACCTGCAAGCCGAGATTATGGCTGAGCGAAGCAAATAGCGATTTTGGGTCGGCGTCCTGGCTGAGCTGGGTAAAGCCGCGCACGTCGGAAAACAGTACGCACACTTCTGCTTCCTGAGGGGCGGGCAGAATGCCGGTTTCGGTAAACTCACTGACCATCTGGCGCGTGCGGCGTGAAATATACCGGTCCAGATTGGCTCGCAAGCGGGCGTGTTCGCGGACGTTCTCATATCGCTCAATCTGACCCCGCAGTCGAGCATCGAGAACGTTGGGGTTGACCGGCTTGACGATAAAATCATCGGCGCCAGCAGCAAAAGCCGCATTAACGTGCGTGGTTTCCCCGGCTGCCGTCATACACAAAACCGGGGTTTGTATGTGCGCCTGCGAGTTACGCAAGGCACGACATATCGTCAGGCCGTCGATACCTGGCATATAGACGTCGAGCAGGAACGCATCGACCGAGCAATCGTCGATGTATTCCATGCACTCTTCGCCACTGGCCGCGACGACCACGATGAAGTTTTTGAGCTCCAGAACCCGAGAAATGACATTACGCACAGTTCGGTCATCGTCTGCGATGACTACTTTCTTGCGCTGGTCGTGTTCGAGTTCCGGCGGCGCTTCGGCGCGCTCAAGACGCATTGGCACGTCTCAACTACCCCCAAATTTAAGGATTGACTGCGAGCGGTTATTAGTTTTCCGTCCCCGGTACAGGGGCGCTCTGGCGGCTCCTGATCCGTACCGGCGACCCGTATGGGCTACTCTGGTCAGACTTGCAGTCTACATCGCGAGGGTCTCAAGACCACCCCGCGCACCAGTTTGGAGTAGGTACTGTGTCACATTTCGGAGCGCTTGGGACGGTTCCGGCGCCCCTGTTCCTTCGAACTGATGTCAGCGTGCGGGCCGGATCCCGATGGTTACGGAAATCGGGTCGCCGTCTGGAGAACTCATGTCGGGGCGAGAGCTTACAGCAGCCGGCAGGCATATTCTGAAATAATCTTGAGTATCCGCCGTCGCTGCGCTGTGCGCCGCTACATAACTTGCTGACCCACTCAACAGGAAAGACCTCAACCATGGAATTTAAAGACAAGCGGGTGCTGGTCACCGGCTCAGCACGTGGAATCGGGCTGGCCATTGCGCGACGGTTCTTGAGCGAAGGTGCCAGAGTCGCCATCAATGGGCGGAGCAGCACGACCGTACAGGAGGTCTGCGCGGAACTCGGCAGTGCAGCGGTTCCGGCGAGCGGCGATTTGGCCAGTGCTGGCGGTTGTGACGAGGTTGTCCAAGCCGCGCTGGGCGGACTAGGTGGCCTGGATATCCTGATAAACAACGCCGGTGTGTTCCCGATCGGTTCGATGGAAGTTACCGATGAGAAGATCTGGGATGAAACGTTCAACGCGAACGTTAAAAGCGTGTTTTTTACCAGCCGCTCTGCGCTTGCGGCGCTGCGTGAAGCGCGCGGTAACATCGTTAACCATTCGTCGATCGCTGGCCTCATCGGGCTGTCAAACGTATCGGCCTATTGCGCTTCCAAGGGTGCGGTGCTGCAGTTGACCAAAGCCATGGCAATGGAACTCGCACCTGACATTCGGGTGAACTGTGTCTGCCCAACGACCGTCGATAACGATATGGGTTGGAAAGGATTCAATCGGGCCGACGATCCGCAAGCCGCCCATGATGCATTTGTTGCGGCGAGCAAGCTGCAACGCATGCCGACCAACCACGATGTGGTCGAAGCATTTGCATTTCTGGCGTCCTCGCGCGCCAGTTTCATGACGGGTGTCGCGCTACCGGTCGACGGTGGAAAGTCGGCGGGAGTTTAGCGACATACCAGGTCGCCCAGGCTCATCGAGAGGCGAGCGTCGATGCTGCTGAGGAACTTGGAAGGTCATCCGGTGCGCTCGTAAGCGCCAGCTGAGTGTGCGGCCTACTTCAGACGCCCGCCGCGGGCAGATTTCACAATGTCGTAAGCACCTTTGATTTCCTGCGCTTTTGCAGTTGCGACCTTCATCATCTCTTCGGGCAGGCCCTTGGCGACAAGCTTGTCGGGGTGATGCTGATTCATCAATCGCCGGTAGGCCGTTTTAACGTCGCTATCGCTGGCGTCTTTGGGCACCCCGAGGATGTCGTAAGCAGCCGCCACAGACGTCCCGTTCGAACTACTGCCGGGTCTCTGATTGTTTCGCTGAGCACGGACAAGGGCTTCAAGCTGGGCAAACAGTTGCGCGGAAAAGCCCAGTTGTTCGGCGATATGCTGCAAGGTCGCCGCCTCCTCAGGATGCAAGGTGCCGTCGGCATAGGCGGCATGTAATTGAATTTCTACAAACATTTGCATGAGAGTCTGGCGCCGCCGGCATTCGCGACGAAATTGCACCAGCATCCCGTCAAGGTCGAACTCGGCGGCTTTGCCCTGATTGAAGAGCTCGCGGGCGACCTGCCGCTGGTCGGGGCTGAGCGCCATTTGTTCCATGACCGCGTTAGCGAGTGCTATTTCGTCGTCGCTGACGTGTCCGTCGACCTTGGCGATATGCCCCATGACCGAAAAAGTCGCGGTGAAAAAAGCAGCCTGGATGCGTTCCTGGCCCGCACCACCGAGCTGTCCCTGATGATCAACGCTGACCCCTTTGTCGAAACTGTGCCCGACCGCTGCGCCAAGGGCCGCGCCTAGAGGACCTCCAAACATGAAGCCAAAAGCGCCGCCAACGACCTTACCCCACCAAGCCATGTTTCAATTCTCGTTTAATGCCCGCGCGCATTATGCGTTGGGTCGAGGAGCAGACCTAACTGCGGTCATCCGTCGTCCTGTACGATCCGCGCGGACCAGGGCGCAGACGATTCGCCGCGTGCGAACGCCCGGTCAGTGTGCCAGACGCTTACGTAGTGCGTTCCATGCGCAGCGCATACCGATGCGATTCGAGAACTTCTTCAAATAGAACTTCGAGATCGGAGTCGCTCGCAACGGTGTCTACGTAGAAGCGTGTCAGTCCGCGCATGGCACCGCTACAGGCCTTTGGTGAATCTGCAGCGAAAGCGTGCTTGCTGACACGACGCAGGTAACGCAAGAAAAACCATTCGATTGAGTAGCGTTCTGGGTAAACGCGTTCCAGTTCCTTTATATGACGCTGCAGTAGTTCACGAAACTCGACGAATGCGCTCGAAATGTAAGTGACATTCGTCTCCATGGCTACGCTGCGCTGGGCGTTTCGATTTGGTACAGTTTTTCTGCATTTCCCCACAGGATTTTGCGGCGAACGTCCGCATTACATTCATCCAATCCATGCTTAATGCAATCGTGCACCTGTTCGCCAAATATCGAAGTCGGATGCGGGAAATCAGTTTCGAAGAGGATATTGTCGGCGCCGACTTTGTCGATCAAACGGCGTGGCGCGATCTTCTCGAACCAATAGCAGCCGTAGACGTTACTGGCGAAGTACTCGCTCGGAAGGCGGTCGAGATCCGGACGTTCTTCCTGCACATGATTGCCAAGGAACTGGTAATCAAGCGCTTCGAGCAGGAACGGTATCCAGCCGATGCCGCTTTCCACGGAGACAAACTTGATGGCCGGATAGCGCGCCAGGATGCCGCTCAACAGTAAATCGGTCAGGTGGATGCCGTTGCGCAGAAAAAATTCGACAGACAATTCGGCGAACGTCGCCATGCGTCCGTAAACCGCCAGCTTCTCGCGATTCAGTCCACCTTCCATGTTGCCCGAGCCAATGTGAAAGCTGACCGGCAAATTATATTCGCACGCAACTTCCCATAACGGATTCCAATGCGGCGACCCAAGCACCGGCTGTCCGAAGGAATGTGGTTCGCCGGTAAACAAAATGCCCTTGTGGCCGAGGGCCTTGCAGCGGTGAACTTCTGCCACAGCCGCGTCGATGTCCCAAAAGGGCAACGAAGTGATGGGTAGCAGACGGCGCGAGTCTGCGGACGCCCATTCGGTTTGCCAATCGTTATAGACCTGTACGCAGGTCAGCATGAGTTCCGGGTCGTTCAGTTTAAGAAACGCCTGGGCGCCGAAACCGCCCACGTTGGGATACATGACCATGGCCCAAATACCCATGTTGTCCATGTATTCGAGCCGCGCCTGGGCATCAAAAGCACCAGGATGCATATCGTCGTAGCCGTTAGGCGGATGCTTCATGCTGCCAACCCCGGCGGTCGCGGAGAGGCCCAATTTGGCTATCGGCTCACTGCCGAGATACCAGGTGTAGCGGCCCTTCTTGTCGGTGCCGACGCGTGGTACCGCATCGCGCATGCGCGCAGGCACGCGGCTAGTCCACAGGTCGGCGCTCTCGGTAACGTGAGTGTCGACATCAATAATCGTGTATTCCGGCATTTTCCTAAACCTTGCGCTTTGCGTCGCGCTTATTGCACGACGAAACGCGCAGGCGACGCAAGCCCCGGCAGTGTGGCGCGGCGGGCAGGTCTTTTCGATACACTCCCCGGCACCCCAACCAGCCTCAGGAGCACTGCAGTGGCGGAATTGTTGACGATTGAAAACGCGGCCAATCTTGGCGTCCTCATATTTCTCCAAGCGGTACTCGGATTCGACAACCTTCTGTACATCTCAATCGAGTCAAAACGCGCGCCGGCAGCTCATCAGGCGGCGGTTCGTCGTTGGGGGATTCTCATCGCGATTGCTCTGCGAATCGTTTTGCTGTTCGTTATGATCACACTGCTGGAATCTCTCACAGAACCGTTTTTCAGTATTCACCTGACCGGTATTGTTGAGGGTACGTTCAATTTCGCGACCGTGGTGTTCCTGTTCGGCGGCGGCTTCATCATGTATACCGCCGTGAAGGAAATTTCCCACATGCTTTCCATCGAAGACCTGGAATCTGATGGCCAGGAACGCGATGCGAAGTCAGCGGCGAGTGTGGTGGCGCTGATTGTGTGCATGAACCTGATTTTCAGCTTCGATTCGATATTGTCGGCAATTGCCATCACCCAGGTCTTCGTGGTGCTCGCGATTGCGATTGTCCTGTCTGGCCTGGCGATGCTGCTGCTGGCTGATGAGGTGTCAGAGTTTCTCCAACGTAATCGCAAGTACGAAGTGCTGGGCTTGTTCATTCTGTTGATTGTCGGGGTAATGTTGCTCGGCGAGGGCGGGCACGTGGCGCATCTCAAATTGTTCGGCTATGCGGTTGAACCGTTGTCGAAAGCGACTTTCTACTTTTCCATTGTGATGCTGGTCGCGGTCGACATTATCCAATCTGGATATCAACGCAAGCTGGACCGCATGCGGTCTGCCGGGGCTGCCTCGAGCGGGTAAACCACGGCAGATGTGCTACGCTCGATTGTCGGGTTTCGACAGCGGTTAAGGAGAGTAAGTATGCAATACGATCTAGTGGTCAAAAATGGGTACATCGTCGACGGTTCGGGCGGCGCTCGGTTCCCTGCTGACGTGGGGGTGAAGAACGGCAAGATCACCAAGATCGGGCGAATCAATGAACGCGCCGCGAAGACCATTAATGCCCACGGTCAGGTCGTCTCGCCAGGTTTCGTGGATGGCCACACTCACATGGATGCGCAAGTGTTCTGGGACCCACTCGGTTCGTGTTCCTGCTACCACGGTGTGACGAGCGTGATCATGGGAAACTGCGGGTTCACACTCGCGCCCTGCGCAGCCAAAGATGCCGACTTCGTGTTTCGTAATCTGGAACGCGCCGAAGATTTATCCCGCGACGCAATGAAAGCAGGAATCGACTGGAAATGGGAGACCTTTCCAGAGTATCTCGATGTGCTCGATCAAATTCCGAAAGGCATCAATTACGGCGGCTATATTGGCCATTCTGCGTTGCGTACCTACGTGATGGGTGAACGAGCTTTTAGTGAGCAAGCCAACACCGACGAACTGAAACGCATGCAGCACGAAGTACAGAATGCAGTGCGTGCCGGCGCTATTGGCTTTTCGACCTCGCGTACTTTCAATCACCTCACCTCAGACGACCGGCCGGTTGCAAGCCGCATTGCAGATTGGGATGAGGTCAGCGGCATTGTTAACGCGATGGGCGAGCTCGGCGTCGGAATCTTCGAAATTGCTGGTGAAGCTCCCGGCCGCAATCCGGAACGCCAGCGTGAGTATTTCGATCGCCTGAAGACGCTTGCCGTGCAGTCAGGTTGCCCGGTGACATTCGGCATGCCGAGCATCCGCATCGCACCCGACATTTGGCCTGCATACTACGAGCTTGGCAACGAAGTCGCAGCTGCCGGCGGCCGCCTGTTCGTGCAAGCCCACAGCCGCTCTATCTCAACCTTGCTGTCGTTCAAATCGCATACCCCGTTCGATGCGTGGGACGTGTGGAAAGACGTTCGCTCAAAACCACTGGAAGAGCAGAAAGTATTGCTTGCCGATCCATCGGTTAAACGAAAGCTGGTCGATATCGCCTCGCGTCCCTACGACGGACCGAAGATCGTCGGCGCTGAGCCGCGTCCGCCAGAATGGGACTGGGTGTATCTGTTCAACGGCATTGGCGATGAAGAATTGATGTCGGAAGTCGCAGCCAAGCGCGGCGTACATCCGGCCGAGGCAATGATCGACATTGCGCTCGAGCGCGATTTTGATGCGTTCTTTCGCCAGCCTCTGGCGAACGAAGATCAGGACGCCGTGTTAAAAATGATGAAACACCCGCGCAGTGTCGTGACGTTTTCTGATTCGGGTGCCCATGTCGCGCAAATCATGGATTCTTCGTTGCAAACCCACCTCCTCAGTCATTGGGTGCGGGAGCGCGAAGAGTTCACGCTTGAGCAGGCTGTGCGCATGATTACGCACGATACCGCGACGGCCTGGGGACTCTATGACCGGGGCATGATTCGCGAAGGTCTGAACGCGGATTTGGTAATTTTTGATCCGGATACCATCCACCAGAACATGCCGGAATTGCTTAACGATCTACCGGCAGGCGCACAGCGCCTGAAACAAACGGCGCGCGGCATTTCGCACACCATCGTGAACGGCGAAGTACTCCTGCAGGACAATCAACCGACCGGGAATTTCCCCGGCCACCTGATCCGCGGACCGTTGGCCCGACAGTAGCGCGACGAACGATCTCCCGCGCTATCGCGGGAGATGTCGCCTTAGTGGTGGAGGCTCCCCCTGCGCGAGAGTGGTCCGCCACATTGAGCCACGCACGCCTCGTGCGCGGCTGCTACGAACACAGATTTTAGTACCTACGGGGCTGCTACACCCAGGTCCGAAAACGGCTAGTAGTAGGCGGCAAGCCGGCCCACAATATGGCCATGGCTAAATCTGTCGCGATTTCCGAGCAACAGTCCGAACCAGAGCGGCGCGCACTCTACGACGCTTTGAGTGCACACGATGTGCGCTTCGATGGACATATGTATATCGGCGTCACGTCGACCGGCATTTATTGCCGACCCGTGTGTCCAGTTCGCGTACCACGTTTTGAGAATTGCACGTTCCATGTGCACGCCGCGAGCGCGGAGAAGGCGGGTTTCAGGCCCTGCCTCGTTTGTCGCCCTGAGCTGGCTCCGGGAGATGCGAAAGTCGACGCCGTTTCGCGTCTTGCCCGGTTGGCACTGAGGCGCATCGAGGATGGCGCACTGAACGAACTTAACGTCGACCAGCTCGCGGATGAGTTTGATGTCACGGCACGGCATTTGCGCCGGGCCATGGATGCCGAGTTCGGCATTACGCCGATTGAGTTCGCCCAAACACAGCGCCTGTTGCACGCCAAGCAGCTCCTCACGGAAACCGATCTCTCGGTTACCGACGTAGCGTTCAGCGCGGGCTTCTCAAGCTTGCGGCGCTTCAACGCCTTGTTCAAAGCGCGCTACGCGCTCGCGCCCCGCGCCTTGCGGCGCAAATCGGCGGACGTGAATCAATTGCCGGAACCGGCCCGCGACGCGCAAACCTTGTCGTTCCGAATCGACTATCGCCCACCCATGAATTGGTCGACCTTGCTGGCGTTTCTCGCACAACGTGCAATCCCGGGCGTTGAGGCTGTAGTCGACGATGCTTATGTTCGTACGGTCGCGGTGCACGAACGGCAGGGCTGGATCGCGGTGGCCCCGTACCGACGTCACAAGCGAGCCCGTCAAATTCACGCGCTGACCCTGACCGTATCCGACAGCCTGCAGCCGGTTTGTGTCAGCCTGATTTCGCACGCCAAACACATGTTTGATACGCGAGCACCGGTTGCCGAAATTGAGCGACAACTCGCGCTCGACAGTTTGCTCACAGACAGCATTGCGCGCCATTCCGGTATGCGCTTGCCGGGCGCCTTCGACGGCTTTGAGTTACTGCTACGAGCGATTCTTGGTCAGCAGGTCAGCGTCAAGGGAGCGACGACGTTGGCCGGTCGAATGGCCGCCCGATTCGGGCAACCTTTGGCGACGCCGTGGTCAACGTTAAGTTACACGAGCCCAACTCCTGAACGCCTGGCGGGCGCGACAGTCGCGAGCATCGCCAAAATCGGGCTGCCGCAGAAACGAGCTGAGACAATTCGCCACGCCGCGCGGGCTTGCGTGACCGGGCAGCTGACGCTCCTGCCGGGTGCGGATCCGGACGTGGTGTGCGCGCAGCTCGTGGCGCTCCCAGGCATTGGTGAATGGACGGCATCGTATGTCGCGATGCGCGCGCTGGCCTGGCCGGATGCGTTTCCGCTTGGCGACCTCGGGATCAAAAAAGCGCTTGGTCTGACGCGTGCTGCTGACATCGTTGCGCGTAGTGAGGCATGGCGCCCGTGGCGCGCTTATGCGGCGATTTACTTGTGGCTGTCCCTTGGTGGCGGTTGAAGGAGAAAAACGTATGCAGCTGTTGACCGATCGAATTGCCTCCCCCATCGGTGATCTCATCGCAGTGTCTGATGGAGAGAACCTGCGCGCGCTCGATTTCGATGACTATGAAACACGTATGCAGACCTTGTTGGAGCGGCACTATGGCGACGTGCAGCTTACCCCGGCGATTAATCCGGGCGGAATCCGCGATGTCCTCATCCGTTATCTCGACGGTGACTTCGACGTTATCAGCGAAGTTAGAGTCGCTACCAACGGCACGCCATTCCAGCAGTGTGTGTGGGGGAAGTTGCGCGAGGTGCCGAGCGGTGGTACCTGGAGCTATGGTGAATTGGCGCGAGCTATTGGCAAGCCGAAAGCGTCGCGTGCGGTGGGATTGGCCAATGGCAGTAACCCGATAGCCATCGTTGTACCTTGCCATCGCGTGATTGGTGCCAACGGGAGCTTAACGGGCTACGGCGGCGGTATGGCCCGCAAACAGTGGCTGCTTGCCCACGAACGCGCTTTGTTGCTCTAGGACGCTTGCAAAAACGTCGTGAGGACGCCCGGCTGGATGCCGCGTCCAGCGAACAACGAGACGTATCAGAGCGATAGGCGAGGACTGCTCAAGTGAGCGATTTGTACCCTCGGGTGCTGCAGTAATTCTATTCAAGATCGATCTGTCAGGCTGTCGGGAAACGTAGCGAGGACGGCCGGCTGCAAGGAGACGCGCAGCGAACGACGAGACATATCTGATGGATAGGCGAGGAGTGAGCGAGCACGCGACGCTGCAGACGGGCGCCGCAGTAGTTTTCCAACAGTCTGACTGAACATCAATGGTCCGAGGTCCACATGCCTAACCCACCGCTGTCGCTGTTCCACATCGCGCTAGCGATGCTAATCACTCTGGTTTTTATTGAGCCCGTCGGCGCAGAGGTGCCGCCTGCCGGGCGGTATGCGCTGGAGTCGCAGATGGTACTGCCGCATCTCGATGAAATGCGCAGGCTTTCGCGCCACCGTACGGTGTGTTTTGAAGGCCAAGATGCTGAGAAGTTCTTTCCGGTGTTTTTACAGCCGGCCTTCATCGGTTGCGAGCTGCGGGCAGAAGCGGGTGAAGCTGCAGTGCAGCATTATGTGTTGCTGTGTGACGCAGTCAACGGTGCCAGTGGCCACGCCCATTTAAAGCAACGCGCCGGCGGCTTGCGCGGAGAGCTAAAGGCCAAAATGGGTGGCAAGAACATGACGTTTTCGCAGTTTGTGACCGCCATCTACAGCGGCCCCTGTGATGCGCCAGCACTCAGCGATTCGCCGACGCCGTAGCGACGATCTAGTGCGTGACCGGCGGACAGGAATGTTCTGCACTTGGTGGGCCGTTGCAGTAAATCGCAGCAGGCGGTGAACGGTCGTCTTAGCTCATCACACCTCATCGGGCCTGAGCATCCATGCCTCAGGCACTTCCTGTGAGTAAGCACAGCTAAGTCGGGCAGATAGCCATTTCTTGCTCCAACAATCCTGGACACGAAGAAAGAATTCTGACGCCGTTAGAAGCGCCACCACCAAAGGCTGTCGTCGTCGTGTGAGTCGCTATACTGTGGATCGCGATGACGCGGGGGAGAATGCAAATGAAGACGATGACACAACTTTTGCCATTGCTGATTGGTCTTGGCATGGGCACCGCACCGGTGCAGGCTGCTGACGACTGGTTTCCATCCAAATGGGGCAAAGACGACACGCTCGGCAGCGTGAACGAAATTACCGACGCAAGCATTCTGGCTGCGTCGAAATTGGTTAAAACCGGCAAACGTTACGCACTCGGGCAAGTCAGTTCGCGCGACACGCCTGCTTACGGCGAACGCACGGCGCAAACATTCATCGTCTCGACCGGGGCACTGTTTAATAACTCCGGTACGCCGCTAGGCAGTGGCAAGGTGACGGGCAACGACGATTGGGCCTTGTTGTTTTTTGGCGTGGGTACTCAGATCGACGGGCTCGGACACGTTGGCATCGATCACACCTATTACAACGGCAATCGCATTGAGGACTTCTTTCACCAGGGTGGTCTGAAGAAACTAAGTACTGCGGACATTCCGCCAATCGTTGCGCGCGGCATCGTGCTCGATATGGTGGGCTATATGAAAGAGGCGGACGCCAGCAAGGTAGTTGTGATCGATGGCCACGAAATGTTGAGAGTTGATGTCGCCCTCAACGAGGCAGAGATTAAGGGCGCACTGGCACGCCAGAAGCTTGCGTTGGCGAAGGCGGACGTGGTGTTACTGCACACCGGTTACGCCGCGATGGCAGACATTGATGTCAAAAAATATATGGCCGCGCAGCCAGGGCTTGGCAAAGGTGGTGCCGTATTCATTGCCGAGCACAATCCGGTCGCCATCGGCGCCGATACGTTCGGACTTGAAGTAGGCCCGGGCGAAGTCAAAGACGACCACCTGCCTGTGCATCAGGAACTGCTCACCCGGCGTGGAATTTATATTCTGGAGAATATTGTGACCGCAGAGCTGGTCGCCGATTCGGCGTGGGAATTCATGTTCGTGTTGGGCCAGGCACGTATCAAAGGCACCGTGCAGATGATCATCAATCCGGTCGCTATCCGCTAACAGCCGGTCGCATTGAGTCGCCCGAGAATGGCAGCGCTGCGGCAGCGTTCTCGGGTGACTGGTGCACGCTATAAACAACGCATGAGCGGCACCATTGTTAAGCCATTCATCAGCACATGCTGTGCCGTGCCTGGTGAATCATCACGCTGGCGTTGCGGCGCGCATTTGAAGGTAGGCAGACTATGATCGATTCTGAACACATTGTCAGCGAGACGCAGGCGGGCGTAGGGCGCATTACGCTCAATCGGCCGGACGTGAAAAACGCATTCACGGACGCTATGCGCGAACAACTGCGCGACGCCTTGCAGGCAATGGCAGGCGATCGACAGGTGCGTTGCATTGTCATCACCGGCGCGGGCGATAGTTTTTGCGCCGGTGGCGACATCTCCAGCATGGTGGCTCTGCAGGAACGCGACGATACGAGTGTGCTGGAAGAACGCATCCGGGTTGCGGCTGAGGTGGTGGGCTTGTTGCGCGCCGTTCGGCAACCGGTCATCGCTGCGCTCAATGGCGCTGCCGCTGGCGGCGGCGCAAATCTTGCGCTCGCTTGCGACATGCGGCTCGGCAGTGAGCGCGCATTTTTCAGCCAGAGCTTTATCAAAATCGGCCTCGTTCCGGATTGGGGTGGGTTCTATCTGTTGCCCCAATTGGTAGGCACCGCTAAAGCGATGGAATTGATGCTCACTGGGGCGCGCATTAAGGCCACGGAGGCGTTGCATTTAGGTCTGCTAAACGCGGTTTACGCCAATGAGGATTTTGAGACCGCTGTGACCGAGTTTGCTGAGCGCATAGCCGCTGGCCCAGCAGATGCGATGGCCACTATTAAATCCGGCACTTATCTTGGTGCGAGTGCGCCCCTCAGCGAAGTACTCGCCTTCGAATCCGCCGCACAGACCTCGCTATTTCTGGGTGACGAAGCGCGCGAGGGAATGCGCGCATTTCTCGACAAGCGGAATCCTGAATTTCGCTAACACACTGCGCCGCGTGGGTGTCATGTTCGACTTCCACATCTGGCCCGGCCTGCCCGGTAGCCGGCTGGCAATAGGATTTTCGGCGCCTTTGTGCTTTGATCCCAAGTGCCTTCCAAAACCGGGAGGCGCTGGTGGCGAGACGCCACACGGGGAGGAACGACATGCACGATCTAGTTATACGCGCCGGGCGCATTGTTGACGGCACTGGTAGCGCTGCGATTACTGGCGATATCGCTATCGACGCCGGACGCATCACGGCAGTTGGCGGCAAGGCGGGCGCCGCGCATCGCGAAATCGATGCCGATGGCCTGCTTGTCACGCCCGGCTTTGTCGACGTGCACACACACTACGATGGTCAGGCAACCTGGGATCCCCATCTGACACCGTCCGGCTGGCATGGTGTGACAACGGCGGTGATGGGCAACTGCGGGGTCGGATTTGCGCCCGCGCGCTCCGATCGCCACGACTGGTTGATTCAATTGATGGAAGGTGTCGAGGACATTCCCGGTAGCGCCCTGGCGGAAGGCATTCAATGGGACTGGGAGAGTTTCCCCGAATATCTCGACGCGCTGGAACGTTTCCCGCGTGCGGTTGATATTGGTACCCAGGTCCCGCATGGCGCGGTGCGAGGCTATGTGATGGGCGACCGCGGTGCACGCAATGAAGACGCCAGCGCGGAAGACATTGCTGCCATGTCGGCTATCGTCGAAGACGCACTCAAGGCCGGCGCGCTCGGATTTACCTCTTCCAGGACGATGCTGCATCGCGCTAAAGATGGCACGCCAGTACCCGGAACCTTTGCCGGACACGACGAACTTATCGGGATTGGCCGGGCCTGTGCTCGTGCAGGTCACGGGGTGTTTGAGATTGCTTCAGATTTCGGTCTTGGCGGCATGCACGGTCGCTTCGAAAGCGACGTTCAGTGGATGGGCGATCTGTCTCGTGAAACGGGCTTGCCAGTCAGTTTCATCGTCGCGCAGGCCGCGCACAATCCGTCTGAATGGCGCGATATCCTGCGCTGGACTGAACAGGCCGTCGCAGACGGTGCCAATCTGCGCGCCCAAGTTGCTGCGCGCCCGGCCGGCATGCTGCTCAACTTTGACAACCCCATGCATCCGTTCAAGGGCCATCCAACTTACCTGAAGGTGGCAGACTTGCCGTTCGAGGAACGCCTGGCACAGTTGAATGATCCGGCGATACGCGCCCAACTCGCTGCCGAGAAGAGTTCACTGACCGGGCAATTCGATACGTTCTTCGTTAATCATTTCGACAACATGTACCCGCTCGGTGACCCGCCGGACTACGAACCGACCCCGGATCGCAGCATCGCGGGCATCGCGGCGCGCGAAGGGCGCCCCGCTCAGGAAGTCCTGCTTGATGCCATGCTCGCTTCCAACGGTCAGGATTTTATTTACTATCCCATCATCAATTACTCTGATTCGAACTTCGATTCGATCCGCGAAATGCTGCTTCACCCACAGTCACTGATGAGTCTGTCTGATGGTGGCGCGCACTGCGGCGTGATCTGTGATGCCAGCGCGCCGAGCTTTTTGCTGACCTATTGGGCACGCGACCGCACGCGTGGCGAAGGCTTGCCGCTGGAGTATGTGGTGAAACTGCAAACGCAGGATACGGCTGCCGCTTACGGCCTGCACGATCGCGGTGTTCTGGCGCCGGGCATGCGCGCCGATCTGAATGTCATCGATTTCCAGGCTCTGCACTTACACGCCCCCCAGGCAGTACACGACCTGCCTGCAGCAGGCCGACGTCTCGTGCAACGCGTTGACGGTTACAAGGCGACAATTCAAAGCGGCGAAGTAACCTACAGCGATGGCGTCACCACCGGCGCGCTGCCCGGAAAACTGATTCGCGGTCCGCAGGCGCGACCATCGGTCTGAGGGAAAACGCTGGCGCAATTAGGTGTGGCGCTAGGCCTGCCGTTTGAGACAATTCGAATGCGCGGTTTCGTTCCGTAATGGGATGGGAAGAGCGGAGTAGATCGTTCTATGCAGTGTCTGAGAACCGCAGGGCTGTATAGAAGATTTGGAAAAATGAACCGTTTCGTCGACAGTTCGGCGTCGCTGCACACGAATCCGCGCAGCCGGCGCAGGTGGAATTGCAGTTCGCTTGACGAGCCGATTCGCGTCACCGTTGGCGCGGGGACACAGGCTGCGAAACAAACCTTTAGAGACACTCGAAAAGGCGAGCTTTCGCCATGTCGTCGACCGTGACCGCCTAAACGCACAGCTCCCGGGATTCGGTCCCAGATCCCGCAGTTCCTTTGCAACCCGCTGTTAAAGCAACTCCACTAGTCAAACAATTTCTTACCCGTCGCGAACAGCAGAAACACAACGGCGCCAAAAATGAAAATCCCTGACGCGAGTGCGAACGCGACATCGAAGCTGCCGGTCTGCTCGACCAGATAGCCGGTAATGAACACGCCGATAATGCCTGGAATAGTGCCGGCGGTGTTGGTTATTCCCAGCAACACGTCGGCGTAGCGGGGCGCGACGTCGAGGTGGTTCGTCGCAAAGCCCGACAGCACGAAAGACAACAAGCCGAGCGAACAGCACATATAGACAATCGCGAGAGTGGATTGTCCGGGTTCAAGCCCGCGCACCAGAAACAGAAAAGTGGCCGCGCCGACCAGACCAATCGTTTGCTGCTGTTTGCGCACATAAGTCACCGAGAAGCCGTGCTTGATTTGCAGATCGGCAATCCAGGCAGCAACGTTGGTCATCAGAAACATTGATAACCACGGCGCCGCTGAGGCGAGGCCTGCGCCGGTCAGCGATAAGTCCCAGGCGGTTTTGAAATAACTGGGTAGCCAGGCCAGCAAGACATAGAAGCCCCAGTTGGCGCAGAAGTGGTTAATGATGATTGCCCAGATCGGTAACGACGACAGCAGGCCTTTCCACGGCACACTTTCGTTCGCCTTGGCGGGCGCGACGCTCGCTTCAATAAGTGCGAGTTCGGCGGCGCTGATGGTCGGGTGTTCCTGGGGGGTGTTCGAGACCAGGCGTTGCCAGAAGAAAAACCACACGACGCCTAGCCCACCGAAGATGTAGAACACCGCTGGCCAGCCATAGCGTTCAATGATGGGCCCGGTGAGGACTAAAGCTGCGAGTGTGCCAAGCGAGATACCGCTGAAGGTGACAGCGACGGTTCGTGATTTCTCCTGCTGTGGGATCCAGCGCCCGTAAAGGTTATACATCGACGGAAATGCCATCCCTTCACCAATTCCCATCAAAATTCGTGTCGCGATCAGAATGCCGAGCGAAACCATCGCGGCAGGCGGGGTCAGAATTGTAAACACGGACCACCACAACACCGCGAAACCCAGGATGAGTTTGCCGCCGAGGCGATTGGCCATGGCGCCGCCGATGATCTGCGATGCCATATAACCGATGAAAAACGACGACAGCACATAGCCCTTGATGGTATTGGACCAGCCGAATTGCTCCTGCATCGCTATCGCGGCTAGCGAAATATTGACGCGGTCGATGTAGCAGATGAATGTGCCGAAAAAGCACAAGCCGACCAACGTGTAGCGGCGCGGCCAACGGCTAACGTTGTGCGCGGTTACGTCCGAGACCATATGTTCCCCTTACGCAGCCGGGTAGGTCGTGTGGCGGCGGTTGCGTTCGATTCTACGCTCGTAGTGGCCAAAAGGATGCCGGCGTTGGAATGATGGATTCACCGATGCGAGCACCCGTATGAGCACTGGCATGGGCAGCATCTTTGATGGCAGCTCGCCGGCATCTAATTTGTCATCAAATTACTACTAATTGACAGCTTTCTAGCTCGGACAGCGGCCTCGAATATTCCATCATTGCGGTATTCGCCGAAATTCACCGGGCAGCGTGCCCGGCACAGGAGATAGCTCAATGAACGAACCGGCTCGCATCCCCGGCGCAAGCTCGTCACCCATCCCGACTGCGGAAGAACTCGGTTTCGATCCGGATGAACTGCGCGATAAATACAATTTCGAACGCGACCGCCGTTTGCGCAAGGATGGTGAAGCGCAATACGAAACCACGGACGACGATCTCTATTACTACAACGACGATCCTTACATCACCGAGCGTATCGAGCGCGACCCGATCAATGACGAAATCGAAGTGGCTATCCTCGGTGGCGGATTCGGCGGATTGTATATGGCCGCACGCCTGCAAGAGGCCGGCATTCGCGATTTTCGAATCATCGAGCGCGGCGGAGACTTTGGCGGCACGTGGTACTGGAATCGGTATCCCGGTGCGCAGTGCGACGTCGAGTCCTATATCTATCTACCGCTACTTGAAGAAACCGGCTACATGCCGAAAGAGAAGTATTCCTTTGGCCCTGAGATCCGCGAACACGCTCAACGCGTCGCGAAACACTATGACCTTTACCCGCGGTCCTTATTGCAAACGCAGATCAAAAACTTGCAGTGGGATGATGAGGATTGTCGCTGGACTGTCACCACTGATCGCGGCGACGTATTACGCGCTCGCCATGTGGTGGTGTCGAGCGGCTCGCTGAATCGTCCCAAACTACCGGGTCTGCCGGGCTTACGCGACTTTAGGGGGCATACCTTCCATACCAGTCGCTGGGACTACGATTACACCGGCGGTTCTGCGACCGGCGGCCTGGATAAACTGGGCGACAAACGGGTTGGCATCATCGGTACTGGCGCGACCGGGATCCAATGCATTTCCCACCTCGGCGCTACCGCAAAGCAACTTTACGTTTTTCAACGCACGCCCTCGTCGATCGATTTGCGCGGTAACAGCCCGACCGATCCGCAATGGTACGCGTCGCAGAAGACCGGTTGGCAGATTGACCGCAACGATAACTTCACCAAGCTACTCATGGGCCTGGACGTGGAAGAAGATCTGGTCAACGACGGCTGGACTGACATCTTCAAATCGCTCGGTGATTTGATGGACGGGACGGGTAACTCCGACCTCACCGTCGATGAACTGCGCCAACTCGGTGAGATTGTCGACTTTAAGCGTGACAACCGTATCCGGGGACGCGTTGCGGACACCGTTAAAGACGGCCAAACCGCCGAAGCGCTGAAACACTATTACCGACCGTGGTGTAAGCGGCCGACGTTTAACGATGAGTATTTGCCTACGTTTAACCGCCCCAATGTGACGCTTGTCGACACGGCCGGCAAGGGCGTTCAGCGTGTGACAGAGGCTGGCGTGGTGGTCGATGGCGTCGAGTATGAACTCGACTGTCTGATTTTCGCGACCGGTTTCGAAGTCAGCCGCGCGACTTATACCCATCAGGCGGATCTTGAAATCATCGGGCGCGGTGGCGTCAAGCTCGGCGACCACTGGGCAGACGGCATGCGTACGTACCAGGGCCTCATGAGTTACGGGTTTCCGAATTGCTATCACATGGGCTTCACCCAAACGGGCTACACACCGAACTTCACCTACATGTTGGAAAATCAATCGCGACATCTTGCGACGATGTTTGTCGACGCCAAAGCACGCGGCTACACCGCGCTCGAACCGACCGCTGAGGCAGAGGCAGATTGGCTTGCGCTGGTATCTGCGCCAAACCAGATGACCGACTATCTCAAGGCTTGCACACCGGGCTACTACAACGCCGAAGGCAACGCGAAGTCCAACAGTGATGGCTTTTTGCAGGGACATTATCCCGAAGGCGGATTGCGCTTTTATGAAATGCTCGCCGAATGGCGCGCGAAAGGTGACTACGACGGTCTCACAGTCCGCTGAACAAAGCGCGGGCGGGGGCGCCGTCGTGTGTTCGCCCGCACTAGTCCTGCGGGATGCCGCGCAGCTTGTGTACCAATCCGCGCATCAGGCCCGCGACAGTGATTAATGTGCTGATCCCGATAAGTAGTAGCTTCAATGGTGTTAACACCGCTTTTAGTGAAGTCCAGTCGACCGCATTGAGCATAACGAGAAGCTGCACGATGCCCTCGAACAGGTCTACGGGCACACAAAAAACGGCAGGCAGCGATAAAAATCCCGCCCGTCCCGGGAAGAATCTGTAGGCCACGCCGACGAAAAAACAACCATAGGCGAGCGGCAGCGCAACATCGAGGGTCGCTGTTATCCCGATGTGAATGCGCAGCTGTTGCACGGACATACTCAGGATGGCGGATTTCACTTGCGCAGGATCGCTCAGCATGTCGAGTAAGATCAGATCGAATCGGAACACCAGGAATTGGATGACGCACAGACAAACGATCATCGCTCCGAAACTTGCCCAGAGGCGCTTCGGGTGTGCGAGTCTCGGGCAAAGATTCATCGACTGGTCCGCGAACGTGAAACGCCGGTGGCTGCTTTCAGGGTGTCACTCACTGGCTCTTCCCCTACCGGCAGTATCCTGAAACGCCGGACTGACCTGGCCTGTTTCATGTCTGTGGACTGCGAATATGCTCCGGCCGGACGCCCAGGCCAATCAATCTGGCGGGCAGACGTTGCAGCATCGGTACGCGCGAGATAATCCGCAGCGGGAGTGGTGGCGCGAGCTGCCCACTGCCGGCAAGAACGGTTTTGATAAAGCGGTTCTGCACTTGGAGCTGGAGACCCTGGGTGACGCGAGTCGGCCAGGCGCGACGGCGTTGCACGGCCGCAAGTACAGCTTCGGTCATTGTCCCATCGCGTAACGGTTCCCACAGCAAATTCGCGCTCGCAACGGCATCTTGAATAGCGAGGTTGACGCCCACTCCACCGATCGGCGACATCGCGTGGGCGGCATCACCGATTAATAGCAAACCGGGCCTGTGCCACTGACTCAGCCGATCAACGGCGACGGTGAGCAGTTTTACATCGTCCCAGGTGCGCAGGGTGTCGATGCGCGGCTTGAACAGCGGTGCAAGCTCAACGATTTTTTCGCGCAGCGCCTCGATGCCTTGCTCACGCAGCGCATCAGCGGTTCCTTTAGTGATGACAAAGCCACATTGCCAATGCTCGCGGCGACGGATGGTGATGAGGATGCCACCAGCGTCGAAATGACCGCTCGACTCATCCGGGTCGCCGCTTTCCAACGGTAAACTGAACCACAGCACATCCATTGGCGCGCCCAATACATCGACCTTGAGACCGCTACACGAGCGCACGGTCGATGCTCGTCCGTCGGCGGCAACAACCAGGTCAGCGCGCACCTCGAGTTCGCCCGCTGCTGTTTTGGCGCGCACGCCTTGCACGACGCCGTTCTGTTCGATTGTCTGCGTTACCTCGGCCTGCATACGCAGGTCAAAGCCCGGGTAGTTACGCCCCTGGACCGCGAGGAAATCGAGAAAGTCCCACTGCGGCATGAATGCGACGAAGCCGCATTGGACCGGCAGCGATGTGAAATCCGCGAGACGTAAATGGCGTTCCCCGAACTGCGCGCCGATGTACTTCGCGCGATGATGGGGTAAGTCCAGGAAAGCGCCCAGCAAGCCCAGTTCGTGTATAAGTTCCAGGGTCGACGGATGGATTGTGTCGCCGCGAAAGTCGCGCAGGAAGTCGCTGTGTTTTTCCAGGACCGTGGTTCTGATGCCAGCCCGGGCCAGTAACAGACCGAGCATCATGCCAGCTGGACCGCCTCCGGCGATGCAGCATTGGCTGTTGATGACGTTGGTCATTGATTCGTGTCCGCTGAGGCGATGGTTGGTACCTCCAACAGAGCATAGCCTGCGGCCAAGGTGAAATCAGTTTTCGACGCACCAACTGCGCGGCTCGCCACCGAGACGGCCGAGTGCTAGTTGCGACTGGCGCTGCTATCGAAAATTCCTCTCGGCCCGAGGTCGTAACCGCTGTGCAAAGGATGCACAGCGCCAGCGCAGCTTGCTTAAGCGGGGTTTGCGCTAAGCAGCCACGCAGCCCCGCTAAATCTCACCCCGTCCCCGCCAGCATGCTCGACCAAAACGCGACGCATTGCCGCCTGCGCTTCTTCTCGCAAGTCTGGGGCCGCTTCGCTGAGTGGGCGCGCAGCAGGCCCCATCTTGCTTAGCCAGTCCAGGGCATTGTCGACGCTACCCAGGTCGATAGGTTCGTCAACCGGGGATATCTCAATATCCGCGAATCCGGCTTCGGCCAGTATCGAACGAACGTGCTCGGGCTTTGATAGCGAAAACGGGCCTGGTGTGCCGGGTAGCGGCTTGGCCGGCGCAGGGATAATCTCAAACGCTGCGCGGGCAGGCAAAGCCATCCACGGATTGTCGTCGAGTGGGCGCCACACCAGCAGGCGTAAGCGACCGCTGGCCTTAAGGGCCCGGCGCAGATTAGTAAACGCCACCACCGGCTCCGGGAAAAACATGACGCCATAACGTGATGTCACGACATCGAAACTGGCTGGCGCAAAGTCGTGCTGCGCGGCGTCGACGGTTTCGAAATGGAGTTGTTTCAGAGCCGCGTAGCGCGAGCGCGCGAGCGCCAGAATTACCTCGGAGATATCGGCGCCCAGCACATAGCCATCAGCACCGACGAGGTGAGCGTAAGTCGCGCTCGTTGGCCCACCGCCGCAACCGATATCCAGAATTCGCTCGCCGGCGTGCGCATCAATGGCTGCGGTCAGATGTACGCTGAAGCGCTCCAGCATTGGCTCTATGCGATCGATGTGTTCGACCCAGCGCTGGCCGCCTTCCTCGTTCCAATAGCGTTGTTCTTCGGTTACTGCGTTTGCGGTTTTGGACATGTTTTCTCTCGCTGCCGTTGATGCCAGGTCACGCTTTCGCTGCGACCCGGACAGGTAGATTCTTTAAACCGACCAGCCGATTGTTTGGCACCCACTCAGGCTCGCCGGCCAATTCGAGCGCAAGGCCGCTGCGTGCGAGCGTGGCAAACACAATCGACAATTCGAGGCGCGCCAGCGCCGCACCCAGACAGAAGTGCACACCCGCACCAAAACCGATATGCCGATTCGGTGAACGCGTGATATCAAACTCGAAAGGGCGTTCGAAAATAGCGTCATCGCGGTTCGCCGACATCTCCCAGAACGTGACTTTGTCGCCGGCGCGAATATTTCGGCCACTAAGCACGGTATCCGTCGTCGCAGTACGTCGCTTGTAGACTGAGGGTGTGGTCCAACGCACGATTTCCTCTACTGCGGTCTTAATCAGAGTGGGGTCGGCCTGCAGGCGTTGCCATTGTTCGGGATGTTCGAGAAACGCCAGCAGGCCGCCGCTGATTGAGCGAGTCGTCGTTTCGGCACCAGCAGGAAACAGCAGCGAGAAAAACGAACGCAGTTCGTAGTCATTGAGGCTGGAACCGTCGGCCTCGAATTCAGCGTGCACAATGGTTGAAAAAATATCGTCACCACGATGCGCGCGCTTGTCGTCGATCAAGGTCTGCGCGTAGCTGCGGATTTTTTTTACGTAATCGAGTGAAATCACGGACCCGGATGGTTTCTCGATGCCGGCTTCGACCCATTCGCACAACATCATGCGATCGGACTCCGGTACGCCAAGCACAATGCAAATTGCCTGCGTCGGAATTTCGCGGGACACGCGCTCGGCGAAATTGAAGGGTTCGCCGGCCTTGAGATCTTCCACAAGGCGCGCGGTGCGCCGACTGAGCTCTTCTTCCAGGGCGTTGATGGCTTTAACCGTAAACCCCTTATTGACGAGATCGCGCAGGCGACGATGATAAGGATCGTCGGTTTGATTCAGAACGCGACCCGCGCTGACTTCATCTTTAATTGCGGTACCGCCACCGGTGCGTTCGCCGGCCTTGTCCGATGAATAGGTTTTCGGGTTCATGATGACGGCGTTGACATCGTCATAGCGGCTTACAACCCAGAACCCTTCACCGTCTGGCGTGGCAGCGGTGGGCTCGTGCCAGTAAACCGGCTCATGCTCACGCAGCCATGTGAAGAACTCGTGGGGGTATCCGTTGACGAAATTCAGCGAGTCCGACAGGTCGACATAAGGGCCGGTCATGTCGAGCGCGCTTTGGGCTTCTGCAATGCCGGCAACTCGACACCGGCGGCTGCCTCGAGGACTTTGACGGTGGCAAAGAAATCGGCGCTCCCCAATTCTTTGTCAAGAGCTTGCTGGTAGACGCCGTGGGCCGCCTCGGTCATCGGCATTGCTGCGCCCAGTGTGTGGGCAGATTCAACCGCCAGGCCAACATCCTTTGCAGCTATCGAAAGCGCAAAAATGTCGAGATCGAATTTGCGCGACAGGACCAGCGGCGCGCGCGCCATGAATGGCCCGGCTGAGCTTACTTTCAGCACGTCCATGAGCGTAGTGGGGTCCATGCCGGCTTTCGCGCCCATCACAAACCCTTCCTGGATCAATACGCTGGCGCACAGAAAAATCTGGTTGTTAACCAGCTTTGCGAGCGTCCCCGCGCCGGCTTCGCCGAGATAGAAAATATTTTCCCCAAAGCATTCGATTAATGGTCGTACCGCGTTGAAGGCAGTCTCATCGCCGCCGACCATCACGGCTAGTGTACCCGCCTCGGCGGCTACTTTGCCGCCAGAAACCGGGGCATCGAGATAGGCGATGTCGCTGTTTGCCGCGCGCACTGCAAGGTGGCGATTCAATGCCACAGAGTTGGTCGACAGGTCGATGACCGTCTTCAGTGCATCAGCGTGCGCGAGCAAGCCCTGTTCACCTTCCAGCACGGTTTCAATCTGGGCCGGGCCGGGTAGCGAGAGAAAAACCGTATCGCAACTGCGTGCTATTTCCGCCACTGACTGTGCCACCGTCGCGCCCTGTTCGGCGTGCGGGCGGGTGGCCTCTGTGTTCAGATCGAAAACAGTGAGGGGATGTTTGTTTTCGATAATTTTCAGGGCCATCGGCGCGCCGATGGTGCCCGTACCAATGAATCCGATTTTCGACATGCGTGTCTGACTCCGAAATAAAATTCTGTCGAGAAACCTGGCGAGCGGTGTTGGCAGGCTTGCCGGTCTTATTGAGCATCCACGCGCCGCGGGCGGAATATCGCGAACGCGCTTGTGTAGCCATGTATAAATGTCTGTCCGCTGACCGGGCCAATCTCGCCATTGCAGAAGAAACCGCCGAGCGGTATCGGCCCGAGCTCATCAATAAACGCGGACACGTCGTGATTAGGCCGCCCGTATAAACCGCGTCCCCGTCCGGTACAGGAAAATAGCAGACAGCCTTCGGCGTTGTCCGAGCCCAGTTCGCCATGCAAACGCGTGAGGCCGCGGGTGAGATCTTCAGAGGAGGTTTGCGCGTCACGAACATGGAACTGCACAACCTGGTTTTCGCGCAAGTCGGCGGCTATCCATAAGGCCCGCCGGTCGGCATCGCCGCCAGCAATGTTGCGTATCAAAAAGTCGCCTTGCTGATAATGGCTGTTGCCAGACTGCATGGTGAGGCCGAGGAACAGCGAGTGCTGCATAAGCTGTTGCTCCTCGTTGTCTGCGTCCTCAAACAGGGCCTGCAGAATCTCTGTCGTCGCGCGACCGTCCAGTGCCGACAACTTATTGCCCTCACAGGCCGACACGAACATCGGTTCGCCGATCGGGCGACAACCTTGCGCGACTGCGGTCAGCATCTCGATATTGCCTGCCAGTCCTATCACCAGCGCACCACTGGCATGCATGGCGTCGTTAAGGAATAGCACAATCTCGCCGGCGTTCTGTCCGCCACTGGCCAGCCCGCCAGCGATGACACTGGTGGTAAACGCGCCTTCAAGAGAGCGTAAAAGTTGTTCAGTCGGGAAGCTGAAAGGATCGGCGAGGACCAGAAATTGTTCCGGACTACCGTGTTCCCCAAGCGCCAACTCACTACAGTATTGGCTATGTGGACTGCCTGGGCGCAGCTCATTAGCTTCGAGATGCCAACAATCGATACGGACATCCGGCAGCACTGCAGCAGTAATGCTCAAGCCCGGCTCTTGTTCGACCTCGTTGCCATTGCAAATCACACCACTGGCTGAGCAGCCGACCAGGCAAACCGCACCGAGTCGGGCGCGGAGTTCGCCGGGTAATCGTGCAAAATCGCTTCGATAGTGTTCAGATGCGAACACGAATACGAGGTCCGGCGCACCGCCTAATTCAGCCAGCACCACGCTCGCGACAGCTTCGATTGCGGCGGCAAGGTCGGTATTTCGGCTGAGCGCGGAGGTCCATTTCATGTCCGCACAGTATACCTATTTCAATCCCACTGGCCTGAGCTGAGCCGGCCGTTTGTCCAGCTGGAGTGCGCAACAATCGTAACCGGTCGTGTTAGTGCAGCCAGCGCGGTTCGGATCGGCATCGCGGTCTCTTTGAGCGGGCGCTACGCGCTGCTTGGCAAGCAAGTGTTGGCCGGCGTGCGTTTGTTTGTCGAAGATCTCAACCGCACGGGCGGCTTCCTCCTTGACGGAAATCGGCACACGCTCGAACTCATCGTTGAAGATGATGGCAGCAGTATCTCGCGAGTGCGTGAGAAGGTCGCGGGCTTGATTACCCAGCACAGGGTCGATGTCTTGCTGGGCCCGTATGGCAGCGGTTTAACGCTCGCTGCGGCACACACGGCCGAGCACTACAAGCACGTGTTGTGGAACCACAGTGGGTCGGCAGATTACATTTTTGCGCGCGGACTGCGCTGGCAGGTTGGCTTGCTCAGTCCGGCATCGACCTACATGCACGGTGTACTCGACGCACTCCATGCGCGCGATCCGGGTAATCATCGTGTCGCGTTATTCAGTGCGGAGACGGGCTTCGCTGCGGCCGTTGCAGACGGCACTGCTGCATGGCTGGATGGCGCGGGTATCGAGCAACCGGAACAAGTGCGCTACCCGACCGGAATGCGGGACTTTCGCGCCCAACTTGCGCCGTTGCTCGCTGCACCGCCCGACTGGATTTTCGGTGTCGGGCGGATTGAGGATGATATTGCGCTGGCGAGGGCGCTTTGCGCACGCGGAGTCGGCTGCCGCGCAATGACGCTGGTGGTTGCGGGCATTGATCATTTCGGTGCGCAAATGGGTCCCTTGGCGCAAGGATTTCTCGGTCCGAGTCAATGGCAGGCCGAGGCGCGCTACAAGGTGGATTGCGGACCCGACGCGCGGGCGTTCGCGGATGCCTATCGGCAACGCTATGGCGACGCACCCGACTATCCGGCTGCGCAGGGCTACGTCGGCGGCTTGGTCGCCCTTCGTGCGGTCGAACGCGCCGGCACGTTCGCGCAAGGCGCAGTGCGTGCAGCGGCCGAACGGCTGCGCTGCACGACCCTATACGGAGAATTCGCCATCGAACCGTCGAGTGGACTCCAGACCGGTCATCACATGCTCGTCACTCAATGGCAGCACGGCATGCGCCGCATTGTCTGGCCGCGCGAAGCAGCGGAAGCGGAACTGCTATATCCACTCAGTCCCGTCCAATCGTTTTAGTCTGCCCCAGTGTGGGCGTCTTGGTCGCCCCGTGTCCTCAGCTACATTTCGGCAGCATCGAACTTCAGACCTGCGAGATCAATCGAGCTTGTAGACCTTGCCGACATTCGTCGTCATCACGCACTGTTGTGTTTCGCGCGACAAGGGTGCGAGCAGGCATTTTAGTGAGTCGATGTATTCGTCGGTATGATCCGGGTGCGGGAAGTCACTCGCCCAAAAGAATTTCTCGACGCCGACGTGTTCGATAATGTGGGCCAGCGCGCGTTCATCCGGATCGGCTGATATCCAGCAGTTGCGGTCGAAGTAGAAGCTCGGTTTGTGCTTTAACGCCGTCGTCGCCTTCAGCGGTCCATCCCACACCGCGTCCATGCGATCGAGAAGATAACCAATCCAGCCCGCCTGGGATTCGAGTACAACCAGCTTCAGGCGCGGGAATTTTTCGAACACGCCGTAGTTAAACATCGAGACGAACGCCTGCTGCATGGACTGCACGACCAGCACATCGAAATAGAAATTGAAGTCGACGGGTTCGTTTTGACGTAACTCGTCAAAGCGCTGGTGTTGCGAAAATTTGGTCGGTTCAAACGACGGGTGGAGGCCGACAGGGACATCGAGCTCCTGTGCTTTGGCCCAGAACGGATCATAGTAGGGATGGCCGTGCGCTTTGGCGGTCCACGTATAGGGTGCGATCATCGCGCCGACGCAACCCGCCTTGACTGCACGTTCTAGCTCCGCGACTGCGAGGCCGACGTCACTGAGCGAAATGTGTGCGATCGGATACAGCCGTTTCGGCGCGTCTTTGCACATGTCGACAATCCAACGGTTATACGCGCGACAGTAGGCAGTCGAGATTTCCGGGTCTTCCAGTTCTGCTTCCCATAGCAGCCCCAGCGTCGGGTAAAGAATCGCTTTTGATAAACCTTCGCTATCCAGACGCTCAACCCGCGCCGCGGCGTCGTATGAGGCGAGTGGGCAACCGCGGGCATACGTCCGCTCGGGCGAAGGCACGATGTCCGGATCGCCCATCGCCCCGAGTATGCCGCCAAAGCCGCCGCCACTCAGTTTTGAAATCTGATTGTCCCAGACGAAATATTCCAGGCCATCGTCGCCGATATGAATCTTGATGGCGCGGTCTTTATAGGCGTCTTCCAGATAGTCTTTCAGCGCATCGATCGGTTCGAGCACGTGCCCGTCGCAATCCACTGCGCCAGTTGTATCGACGTTTGCTGCAATCGCTAATTCACTTACTGTGGCCATAGTTGTTCTCCCCATCGCGCCGGCAGGGCGCATTTTCAGTATAGGCACTTTTCGCATTGCATTGCCCGGTTGGTGAATAACCAGGCTTCGTGTGGGCTGGTGGTGACGCTTTCGCGCGCGAATATACGTAATCGAGGACGGTATAATCTCGAGCAAATCAAGCCGCCGCCCGAGGAACACTTTATGCGTAAATACCTTCACATCGACCTGAACAACAAGCATGTCCGTGAGGAAGCATTCAACGGCGAGCAAAACATCCGTGCCGGGCGGTATTTAATTGCCAAGACGCTGGTCGAGCTGAACGTTGGCCAGGTCGATCCGCTGGGGCCGGATAATCCACTGATTTTTTCCGCCGGGCCGTTCGCCGGCAGCAGTTTTTCGAATGCAAACCGCACCAGTGTGGGCTGTAAAAGTCCTTTGACCGGCGGCGTTAAAGAAGCGAACGCCGGCGGTTCCTTCGGCCTCGCCATGGGCCAGCTGGGCCTCGCCGGTTTTACTTTTTATGGTGCGCTCGATGCGTGGGCGGTGCTCTACATCGGCAAGGACGGCACTTTGCGCTGGGACGACGCCGGGCCCTATATGGGCAAGGGCAATTTCGAATGTGCGGAACTGCTGCATGCGTGTTACGGCAAGAAAGTCAGCCTCGCTATCTGCGGGCCGGTCGGTGAATACGGTGGCGTGCTGGCCGGCATCGCGATGAGCGATACGGACCAGCGGCCGGCTCGGCTGGCCGCACGCGGTGGCGTGGGCGCGGTGATGGGGGCGAAGAAAGTCAAAGCTGTTGTGCTTGAACTCGACAAGATGCCGGAATTTCATGACCGTAAGAAACTCCTGAAAGGCATTAAGGAGTACGGCAAGAAACTCCGCGCCGATGATGCCATTACCGCACTGAAGGACTATGGCACGGCGATGATGGGTGACTACACCAATTATGTTGGCGGGCTGCCGGTGAACAACTTTACCTCGGGGCGCCAGGTCGACCCGGCTGATGGTCCGTTGAAAATGGGTGGCGAACACATTCGCGCGCGCAACCTGGAGCGCGGCGGCATTACGTCTCACGCGTGTATGCCGGGTTGCATGATCGAATGCAGTAACGTCTATGTGGATGCGGACGGCGAAGAAATGGTCTCGCCGGTAGAGTACGAAACGCTGGGTTTAATGGGCACGAACTGCGGCTTGACCGATCCAGACGATTTAGCCCGGCTTAATTGGCATGCCAATGATTTAGGTATCGATACTATCGAGACGGGTGCCATGCTGGGGGTATTACTCGATGCCGGATTGGCGGAATTCGGCGATGTGGAGTTTCTCGCCAGCGCGCTCGATGAGATTCGCGCCGGCACAGCGAACGGTAAGTTGTGGGCGCAGGGCACTGCTGCCGTCGGCGCACACTACAAAATGCACCGCGTGCCGGTGATTAAGCGGCAGGGTATTAGTGCTTACGATCCGCGTGTGATTGAGGTGACGGGGATTTCGATGATGTTAACGGCCCAGGGCGCTGATCACACCACCGGCAATGCGGCTAAGTATGAATGCAGCGGCAAGGATATCGATGAACTGGTTGATGTCAGCATGGAGATGCAGACCTTGTGCGCAACGGCTGATTCGCTCGGCCTGTGTGTGTTCGGGCGGTCCGTCACTAACGTCAACATAGAGATGATCGTTGGCCTGATGAATGATGCGCATGGCACGCACCTCGGACCGGAGTTCTTCCACGAACTGGGACGCGAAACCTTACGCTATGAGAATGAATTCAATGCGACTGCCGGGTTTACCGTAGAGGACGATGAGCTGCCGGCTTTTTTCTATGAAGAGGCACTGGCGCCGAGCAATCAGGTAGCGCGCTTCCACGCGGTTGACGTGAATACGTCAGTTCAGCGTTGGTGGCAGGAGCACGGGTGACCTTGAGATGGCGGTGTAGTCGGGCAGTTCGGCACGGCTAACCCGTTTATATGGGAAACAGGTCGACGACGTCGTAACCGTAGATCCACGCCGGTTCAGCAAAGCCACCGCCGCGAAATGTCTCATCATCGCCTTCGCGCCCAACGGCGTGATTCAGGCGTCCCTGTTCCCAGGCAGCAGCCTGAATCGCGGTGGTGCGTTGAATGCGCTCATCTTCGTAGCGTTGGAAGGCGGCGGCGCAGTCGTCTGCGCCAGCAAGGCAACCTGCAACTGCCCAAGCATCTTCAATCGCCATGACAGCGCCCTGGGCCAGATAGGGCACCATCGGATGCGCGGCGTCGCCCAGCAGCGTGGTATTGCCGCGCGACCAACTCGGCATCGGGTCGCGGCCCAGCAGCGCCCATTTGTAACATTGGCCACGCAAGGTACGACCCACCAGGGTCCTCACCGTGTCGTTCCAACCGGCGAAAGTCGCCTGCAATGTATTGGCGTCGGCGAGGGTCGTCCACGATTCATCGTCCCAGCCGTCTTCTTCGACCAGTGCAACATAGTTGATGAGTTCGCCACGTCTGACCGGGTAGGCCACCACGTGTTTGCCGGGACCCACCCAGATGTTGAGCTTGTCCTCCACCAGACCTTCAGCGAGTTCGCTACGTTCCACCAGTCCGCGATAAGCGACATGGCCGGTGAATTTCGTGCCAAGGGCGCCGAATAGTGATTCTCGTACCGCCGAGTGAACGCCGTCGGCGGCGATGGCGCAGTGCGTGTCAACGCTTCGTCCGTCCGCAAAGGCGATTTCGACGTGGGCTTCAGCACTTGTAACAGCACTGGCGCGGGCATTCAGTTCGATGCTGATTTCGTTGCTCGCGTGCGCGGCACGCGTCAGCACCGCGTGTAAATCGGCCCGATGAAAACTATAAAAGGCCGCGCCGAAGCGCTCCCGGAACGCTTCATCCAGTGGGCCTTCGAAATTCGGTTCGCCGCTCGCGTAGTCGCGTGTCGAAATCGCACGTGGATGCGCTGCGACCTCCTCGAGTGCGTTTTCAAGGCCCAACGCGCGCATCACTTTCATGCCATTGGGACTAAGGTGGACGCCCGCCCCAATCTCGCTCAACGCGCTGGCCTGCTCGTAGACCGTGACCTTGAAACCACGTTGCGCGAGGCACAACGCCGCCGTCAGGCCACCGATCCCGGCACCGACAATGGCGACCGGGATTCCTATCATGGCGTGCATGTCCGGCCCGCAGGACAGCGGTGAACCATCAGTCGATTCGCGCCCTCAACGCGAACAAGCCGGCCAGTGCTAGGTACCGAAAACATCGGTGACGTGTTCCGTATCGAGATACTCGCGCACGGCGCAGATTTTTCCGTCCCGGCACACGAACATAAAGTGATAGATGTTTTCGTAAGTTTTGCCGGTATTGATCTCGCCGTACGAGACAGCCTCCATGGATACCCGGTCATCTTCAGCCGTGAGGAGCTTCGGGGTGACGCTGATGCCGTTCGGAGCGGACTCACCCACGTTGCCGAACAACTCAATGACCTCCGGTTTGGTGTAGGTGCCAGATAGTACGGTCGCGCCTGCCACCCACCAAGTGGCGTCTTCTGTGAGCATTGCGGTCGCGGTCGCGAAATCACTCTTTGAAAAAGCTTCCCAGAATCGGGTGACCAATGCTTTGTTTTCCTGCGTACTCAAAATTCATACTCCTGGTGAGTCAACACGCGCTTATGTTCGGCCATTATGCCTCCCCGACATGGTGTATCGCGACTTGCCAAGCCGCATATTTGCGGCGAGGATAAGTTCGGCGCCAGGCGCGCAGTTGAAAGCCTGCCTCGCCCCCTGTTTCCTACTGTTTGAGACGCGTGCATGCGACCCATTGATTACTTCCGGCGCGGTGTGCGTAAGAACCCAGAACGCACTTTTCTGCTTGGCGACGACTCGCGCTTCAGTTTCGCTGACGCCGAACAACTGATAACCGCCCTCGGGCAGGGACTTTATGCGGCTGGTTTCGAAGTGGGCGATTCTATTGCGGTGTATTCACCCAACGACCCAATGGCGGTTATTTGCGTGTTTGCGAGCAATGCTGCCGGCGGCGCCTGGGTGCCGGTCAATGTGCGAAATTCTGCACAGAGCAACGCCGAATACACGGCTTACGTGCGGACTCGCTGGCTGTTTTTCTCAAGCGCGGTGGCCCAACAGGCCGAGCAGGTGATCGCGCAATTACCTGAGCTAAAGGGGGCGGTGTGCTTTGACGCAGATCTAGCCGGGCACACGTCTCTGGCGAGTTTTTGTGCAGCCGGACGCGACCACCCAATACCCGATTGGTCCGATCCCTACGGTGCCGCCGATGTGATTTTCTCTCGCTGGCCGACGGGCGGTACGACTGGTCCATCCAAAGGGGTGGAAATCTCCAATCAAAACATCGTCGCAACGTTCGAATTGGGGCTGAAGCATTACGTCGGTGTGCGCACCGAGGACATTGTCCACCTCGCGGTTGCGCCTATCACGCATGCAGCGGGTCTGATCATTGGTCTGTTTGCAGCCGAGGGCGGGACAACCGTTGTGCACGCGGGCTTTGATGCTCGCGCAGTGTTGGAAGCGATCGAGGCACATCGCGTAACGCATATTTTTCTGCCACCAACAGCGTACTACGCGCTACTCGACCACCCGGATGTGTCGCGCTACGACTGCTCCAGCCTGCGCCAAATCCTGATTGCCGCTGCGCCCGTGTCGCCCGACAAGTTCCGGCGCGGTATCGACGTGTTCGGACCAGTTGTGTGCCAGTGCTACGGGCAGGCAGAAGCACCGATGCTGATAGCCATGCTTGAACCTGAGTTGGTGGCTGCTGCAGCGGCGGGGGACCATCCTGAGCGTCTGCGCAGCTGCGGCAAAGTCACGTCGTGTACTCAGGTCGCGATTCTGGATAGCGATGGCAACGAATTGGCAATCGGCGAGCGCGGAGAAATTTGCTGCCGGGGTCCATTAGTCACGCCCGGTTATTTCGAGAAGCCAGAGGCTACTGCAGAGGCGCGTGAGTTTGGCTGGCATCACACCGGCGACATTGGCTATCTCGATGATGACAATTTTTTATACATTGTCGACCGCAAGAAGGACATGATTATTACCGGTGGCTTTAACGTTTTTGCCACAGAGGTGGAAACTCCGATTCTGGCTTTGCCAGAGGTACTCGAGTGCGCCGTTATCGGCGTTCCAGATGAGCGCTGGGGGGAATCGATCAAAGCAGTAGTGGTGCTGGCTGATGGCGCGCATATCAGCGCTGCCCAAATAATCGAACGCGTAGCAGAGAAACTCGGTGGCGTAAAAACGCCGAAGTCCATCGAGCTATGGGATGAAATCCCGAAAACTGCGGTCGGGAAAACCGACAAAAAAGTGATTCGTGCACAGTTCTGGGGCGACCAGGACCGTGCAGTGAATTAGTTGCGCCGGCATTTGCGCTGCCAGTGCCAGGCAGCGCATTGACTGTCGACTACTGGGGCTGGCTCGACGCGTCCTGACCGGAGGTCGCCAGCGTTGCGGATGCGTCCTCGATCAGTGTTTGCCACTGCGGGACGATTTTCAGTTCATAACCCGGATTCATGTCCCATATTCTCACCATGGTGGCAGCAGCTTCGGTACGGTCATGGCCGGCGCGCAACACCCGATACAGGTAGGTAAATGCCGAGGCGCGTGCATTCGCCATGCAGTGAACGAGGATCCGCCGGCCTTCGTTGGCCTGCATCGCGGCGAGAAAGCGTTCTACATCTGCGACCGGAGGTGCTTCCCAGTCGACTGGAATGAAGACGTAGCGCATGCCAAGACCTTCGACAATTTTCGCTTCGTCAGCCACGGCGGTGGGGGAGTCCAGAGGAGCAAGATTGATGACCGTTTCAATGCCTGCTGCTGCGATGCTCGGGAACTGTTCGGGCAGAGGTTGTCCTGCAGACATCAACTTGTCCGAGTATTCGTAGTAGTTCATTAACTGAAACAGGCTGTCGTCTTCGGCGAAGCTGACGCAAGCGAACAGGCTGAGTAACAAAGCAATCGACGTTTTCATTATGTGTGCTTCCTACAGACCGTTGGTCTGCATCCAGTCATTAATGGCGATGCCGATACTAGCCGGGCTGTCTTCCTGAATGTAATGGGTGCCCGGCCCAACGTGAACAGTATCGCAGTTGGGTAAGTTGGCCTGGCACCACTGCACTACAGCTTCGGGTATCAGCAGGCCAGGTGTTGCGTAAAGTAGCAACTTCGGCTTGGGTGAAATTTGCAGACTTTCCATGTAGGCCATCTGCATATCGTTGATCACTTTTGGTTCGCCGCCAATACACAGGTTCTGCGGAAACTTACACAAGATTTTACGCTTTGCCTTCTCCAGCCACGGCGCGCGGTACGCGTCGTGTTCTGAGACGCTCAACTGGCGGTTAATCGCAGCAGGTAATACCGCCTCGATAAACAGGTTCTGGTCGATCATCATGTTTTCGGCATTTTCCTGGGAAGCACGCAGGGTTTGGAAAAACTCGCGCATCTGCGGCTCGAAAGCGTCGTAGCTCGGCACCGGGAACAAGATGGCTTCCATGAATGCGATTGCTTTTACTTTATCCGGATAGCGGTGGGCGTAGTAGAAGCCAAAAAAAGATCCCCAGTCATGAATCACCAAGGTGATATTGTCGAGCTCCAGCGTCTCGATAAACGCGTCCAGATAGCGGACGTGATCGGCCATCTCGTAGGCGATATCCGGTTTCTCTGACATGCCATAGCCCATCAGATCGACCGCAATCATGCGCCCGCGTCCGTCCAGCTCGGGCATCACGTTGCGCCATAAGTACGACCAGGTCGGCTGACCGTGTAAGAACAATATAGGATCGCCGGCACCGTGCTCGACGTAATGCATTTTTGCACCCAGGACCTCGACGAATTGCGAGGGGTAGGCGAAGTCAGCAGGTTTGGCAAAACTCATCGGTGGCTTTCCTGCGGGCAGGGTTTGTCGTGTGCGCTAATCTCGCATGTCTTCAGGTCGGACGCAAAGCGCAGCTCGGTGGTTCCTTCTTGTGCAATCGAAACCTTCCGGTTGGCTAGGGAGTGTCTACACAGGCGATGCCGCCGGCGATAGCTGCGTCACACGGCGTTTTGCGCACCCAGAATACCGCGCGCCTTGGCCTGCGCCATCCTCGTCGTTCACTTTTTTACGAGCCCCTTAAACGCGTTCGCGCAGCTGGTTGGTCAGGCGCTCGAGCGCCGGCGAAATGTCGTTCTGGGCAAGGATGACATGGATGATGACGAGCTGATTGGGGTCGCCGAGTGCGCTATGTAGTGCGTTGAGAAACTGTTCCTCGGTTTCCGCCCAATAGGCCACGCCACTGTCTATCAGCTCAGGGATAACGGTGACATGCCACGGATGGACATCGTTGAAGTCGCCGTCAAGCATGGGGCGCTCAGTGCCGTAGCCGAAGTTATCCATCACGATAACAATCGGCGTCAAACCATAACGAGCGGCGGTAGTTAGTTCGAGACCGGTCATTTGAAAAGCGCCGTCACCAACGAGAACCAATGGGCGCCAGTCCGGTTCGGCCAGCTGCATGGCAATTGCGGCAGGCACAGCAAACCCCAACGATGCGTAATACGCGCACGCGACAAATTCGGTGCGCGAGTGAATAGTCAGGTCGATGGCACCAAACAATGAATCGCCCGGGTCGGCGACCACGGCAATATCTTCAGACAAATGGGTATCGAGACACTCGAAGACCCGTTCAACGCTAATGGCCGTATCTGCAGCGGCGGTGAAGGTTGCTGCACCCGCGTGACAACTTGGTGGAAGTGGTGGGCGCGTTTTTAATGGCGCGCTCCTCAGAGCATCAAGAAACGTGGCGAGATCGATACCCAGGTAGTGGTGGCGCCGGATGATCAACCCACTGGCCGAGGCCTGGATCATTTTCGCAGGGTCGAGGTTGGCGGTAAAAATGCCGGTGTCGAGATCGGTCAACATTGCGCCCAGGTTAAGCACGCAATCACTTTGCTCGACTGCCGCGCGTGTCATTTCGTTCGACAGGCTACCGGCGTAGACGCCAACGAATCCAGGAAGTTCTTCGTTGACAACAGATTTGCCCATTATGGTTGTGGCGAAGCAAATGCCGGATTTTCCGATAAATTGGATGAGTCGGTCCTGCAGGCCAAAGCGATGAATCTCAACGCCAAGCAAAAGCACAGGATTGGACGCCGCATTGAGCATGGCCAGCGCCTCCTCAAGCGCCTCGGCGAGGGTTGCGGGGTCGGCGGGCAGGTTGGGGGGCGGAGAGGGCGTCAAGGCTGTCGTGACGGCCAGGTGGGCGCAATCCCTTGGTATCTCGATATACACCGGGCGCTTCGACCGATCGGCCGCGGCCAGCACGCGCTCAATTTCATGACTGGCGGTAGCCGGGTCGTTCAGCATGGTCTGGGCCACGGTGACTTCGCGAAAGACACGCATCTGGGTGCCAAAGTCACGAACGCGATGATGGAGCAAGGCATCCCCGGTTGTTTCGTTGGTTCCCGGCGCGCCACTGATCACCACCACCGGTGACCTTTCCGCGTAGGCCTGAGCAGTCGAATTGACCAGCTTCAACCCACCAACGCCGTAAGTGACGCACACAGCGCCAAGGCCACGTACGCGAGCGTAGGCGTCGGCCGCGAATCCTGCGCCTTGCTCGTCACACGTGTTGATCAGCTGGAGCGAGGACCGCTCCAGGTCGTCAAATAATCCGAGTGCGTAATCACCAGGGATGCCAAACACATGCCCAAGCCCGCGTGCTTCGAGGGCCGCAATCAAGCATTGTGAAATCGTCTGTGCAATCGCCATGACCGTTTGCGCCCCGTTTATCTCGGTGGAGTGTGATGTCGTGCGTTAGCTTCTCTTAGCGTTGAATTTTACGTGCCCCTCCGGCTTCAGCCGGGAGCGCCGGGTCGAGTGCGAAACGGACCGGCAGCAAATGCAAGTCGACGATCGCATGGCTGCCCGCTACTGCGTGGGTTGGATGCATACGATCATTGCCCAGCGACTCACTGCTAAAACAGATTGCCTGCGGCTTGCCGCGCAATACGCGTTTGAATTCGTAAGCCGCTTCAAACTGCACCAGTGCTGTTGTCCCTGCAATGTTGCAGCCATTCAATGGCGGTGAATACTTTATGGTCGCGCCGGCACCGACCAGGGGAATGCAATCGGTAATCGTGACATCGAGAATACTGTTGCCCTCGACACACACATCACCGCGTACGCGGTCATAAGTCTCGCGACAATTGACTTCGGCCAGGGCACACGCGAAGCCATAACGGGATGAGAAGAAATCGAGCGCGTTGGTGCTATTGCAGAAGGCACTTTGAATGAGATGGCGAGGCTTTATCCCCGTCCGGCAGGCAACCCCGACATAGGCGAGATCGAACGCACCCAAGGGACCGTCGTTAGCGTGCACAAACGTTACGCCCAGCAGGGCCGGAATGCTCGGATGGAGACTCGTCGGTAACGCGTGCTCGGCGACGCTCATCGGTAGTTCGAACAGGCTGTAGAAAATTTCGGCGTCCGCGATCACCACGGCGTCGGTCGCATCGAGGTCGAGTTGTGTGTCACACACCGACAGGGTTGTCGGGTCACGTTGTCCGTACAACAACTGGGCCGTGTTCATGCGTCTATCGCCGCGGTTCTGACGTTATCACTGAAATGCGGCATGACGTCGCTGGCGAACAGACGCAGGCTCGCCAATACCTCGGCCTGCTCAAGATGCTCGCGCGCTTGCACCATGAAAATCAGATGGTCAGCGCCAGCTTCTTCCCAGCGCCTGACGGTGTCGATAATCGCTGCCGGATCACCGAAGCAAAGGCCACTCGAGGGTGGTGATTTGGTGTCCCCAGGTGCGTTCGGATCCTGGCGCAGAGAACCCAGCAAGCCGAGCGCCGAATAATTGTTGGCGGGGTAGGCTTCCGAGATTTCGACAGTTTGTCCGGCCATGTAACCGAACGTGCCGATCAGTTCATTGCCAGATTGTTTGGCTTGGGCGTCGTCAGGGTGACAATACATCCAGTTGGCGATAGCGATTTGGTCGTTCACGAACGAGCCGACCGGATTGCAGCGCTTGATGCGTTCGCGATATTCGCGAATACGCGGCACATTTCGTTCGACATCAGATACCGACAATATCAACGCACCCATGCCGCGATCCGCAGCGTCAAACTCAGTCCCCGGTGCGGTCACCGCGACCCACATCGGCGGGTGCGGATCCTGTACGGGTTTCGGTAGGATGCAGCGCTCGGGCATGCTGAAGTAGGTGCCCTCATGAGAGAACCGCTCCTCAGTCCACATTTTCGGTATCACCCGGCAATACTCGTCCCAGCTGCGCTTGGTATCGTCAACGTTGGCGTTGAAGCCACCGAGCTCATTCCACGTGGATGAGCGACCGGTACCAAATTCAACGCGTCCGTTGGAAAGCATGTCGAGAAAAGCGGCCTTTTCCGCCCAACGGATGGGCGAATGCATGGCCGGCACACAGGTGCCGATACCGAAGCCGACCCGAATATTTTTCGTTTCGCGAGCGATAGCACTCAGGAACATATCCGGGCAGCTGGAATGGCTGTACTCCTCCAGGAAATGGTGTTCCACGCACCATACGCTGGAAAAGCCGAGTTCATCAGCGAGGACCGTTTGCTCGATCGCGTTCTCGATCACCGCACGTTGATTTTCAGTGCTGAATGGGCGCGGGGTCGAGAGTTCGTAAAACAATCCAAATTTCATGGCAGGCCTCTGCGTGCTGGACGTTAAATCCAGGCTTAAAGCATCTGATAAACGTTGTATTCAACCCGGTTTGGTAGCAGACGACCCTGGCTTACGCAGACGATGTTGTTCATCCAGGCATAACGCTCGTCGCCGGTCTGGAAGCGCGGGGTGGTATAAAAATAATGGTCCCCGTAGTCAGTCTGGCCGTTGCCCGCCATCGCATTCGCGGCGGCTTCGTTGATTTGCAGCTTGCCGGTGTACTCCATGTAAATGAGCGCATCGTCGTGTGTTTGCATGGTGACGCGAACATCAAGATGGCCGTAGCCGTCCGCACCAAGGGTCAGCCAATCGGCGCCGGCAGCTTCGCGAAATTTGCCTTTAACGCGCGGCCCCTCGAACGCGCCACCGTGAACTTCGACTATCACGCGATTACCAAAGGCACCGGCGCCAACTTCCACATTGTCGCCGAGCACGGCGTGATAATTCATAAGGAGTTCGTGCTTCATTCAGATGTTTCCTGTCGTTTGGAGTGGGAGAATTCTATGATTCTGGCGCACCAGTAGCCAGAGCGAGCATCCACCAGACCACACCCCGGACCAGCAATCGGGCGTGGCGCAATGCTGGTCCGGCGTGCAGCTCAAATTGCCTTATTCAGTGACGCCTTTGGGCGCGCGCTGACTCATGAAGCCAAACATATAACCTGCGATGCGGCGCATCTGGATTTCCTCGGCGCCTTCGGTAATCCGATAACGGCGGTGGTGACGATAGATGTGCTCGAACGGCTTGTGGCGTGAGTAACCCAATCCGCCATGCACTTGCATGGCACGGTCAGCGGCCTCACAACACAAGCGGTTACTCCAGTAATTACACATCGACACCTTGTCCGAGACAGAGAAGGCGCCATAAGTATCCATTTGCCAGGCCGTCTTCTGCACTAGCGCGCGCACGAGTTCACACTGCGTTTGCAGTTCTACTAACGGAAACTGAATCCCTTGATTGGTTGCCAATGCCTTACCAAAGGGCTTGCGTTCTTGCGCGTAGCTAACTGCTTCATTAATACAGAATTGCGCAGCACCCAGACTCGATGCTGCCTGCCGAATGCGATTTTCGTTAAAGAAATGCTGGACAACTTGCAGCCCCCGACCTTCGCCACCAAAGATGGCGCTGTCGGGCACATAAACATTGTTCAGGGAAATGTGCCCGTGGTCGGTGGGCATGTTGAATGTCCACAGCAGTTCCTCGAGTTTGAAGCCCTCAGCGTTGGTCGGCACGATAAACGCTGTGATGCCATTACCGTCGCCGGCTTTGCCGTCGGTGCGCGCGAAAATTAAATCGGCGGGTGCGGTGTGAATACCCGTGTTCCAGGTTTTCTCACCATTGATGCGCCAGCCGTCACCGTCGCGTACGGCGGTGGTTTCCATATGCGTGGCATCAGAACCGTGATTGGGTTCGGTGATGCCGAATGCGATAAAACCGTCGCCAGTTGCGAGCGGTTCGACCCACTCGGCTTTCTGTTCTTCACTGCCATAGTTCAGCATCAACAGCAGACCAATATTGTTGGCGACAATAGCGTGCTCATTCTGTAGATCGCAATGCAGCCCCAGTCCGCGGGTCGCCAGATGCTCACGAATGATGGCCATGCCGAGGTTGGTGCCGTCGCGACCGCCAAACTCTTTGGGGAACGCGTAACGAAAATGGCCGGCAGCATCAGCGCGGCGGCGCGCCTCTGCGAGTAATGCTTCCCAATCATGGCGAGGCCGGCCATCGTTGTCCCAGTCGGTGCGCGCGTGCTCACGTCGGTGGTCGAAAAAGCGCATGTTGTCGTCTTGCGCTTCGAGCGGTTTTATTTCTGCCTCGATAAATGCATCAAGTTCATCGAGATAGGCAGCGAGTTCGGCTGGGATATCAAAATTCAAGAGACTTCCTTCAATAATTCACGGGAAATGATTACACGTTGGATTTCGCTGGTACCTTCGTAGATCGAGGTCACGCGCGCGTCGCGCGCAAAACGCTCGAGCGGATATTCCTCGGTGTAGCCGGCGCCGCCCATTAACTGAATGGCCGTATAGCAGGCGCGGTTGGCCCACTCCGAGCAAAACAATTTAGCCATAGACGCGGCCTGCATATACGGCTGACCAGTTTCTTTCATCCACGCGGCATTCATGACGAGTAAACGTCCGGCTTCGCGCTCGGTATAGGTATCGGCAAGCATGAACTGAATGCCCTGGAATTCGGCGATTTTTTGCCCAAATTGTTCGCGCTCAGTGACGTACTGACGAGCGAAATCAATGGCCGCCGCCCCGACCCCAAGCGCGAGCGAGGCGATGCCTATGCGTCCGCCTGTGAGCTCGCCAACGGCGATGCGGAAGCCCGCGTTCTCGTCACCCAGCATCGCGCTCGCCGGGACGCGGCAGTCGTCGAAAACAACCGGGTTAGTGCTTGAGGCGCGTTGCCCCATTTTGTGTTCGGCCTTGCCGATGGTCACGCCCGGGTTGTCGGCATCAACCAGGAAACAAGAAATCCCCTTGCCGCTCGGTGCGGTGGCATCCGTGACGGCCCACACAACAAAGAATCCCGCGTACTCGGCACTCGAGATCCACATTTTCGTGCCGTCCAGAATCCAATCCTGACCGTCTCGCACAGCGCGCGTACTAACACGCGACGGATCTGAGCCGGCACCCGCTTCAGACAGACAGAACGAACCACACGGAAATTCACCGCTACAAAGCTTGGGTATGTACGCCTCTTTCTGCGCTTCGGTACCAATCGACTGAATGACTTCGCAGACCAGATTGTTGACCGACATGGCTACAGCGGTCGAGGCACATGCACGAGCAATTTCGGTCATCGCGACACTGAAAGCGACGACCCCGGCACCCGTGCCGCCGTACTCCGGATCGACGTTCAAGCCCATAAACCCGAGTTCGGCGAGTTGCTTGAGCTTCGCCAAATACACCGGACGCCCGGCAGGTGATTCCAGTGTCGCCGCCACTGGGGCCAATTCAGTTTCGGCGAACCGTCGCGCGGTTTCCTGGATCAGTGATTGTTCTTCGCTGAGCGCAAGCTGCATGGGTAAATCCGCAATTAAGTGAGCTGCAAATGGTGCCGCAGCGGTGTCGAAAAGGCTACTGAAATAGCTCGCATCGACGTGATGCGTCAGTACAGAGGCAGCCAACAACCACTGGGGATAGGTCAAATAGCGCGAACGGAACCTGTGCGGTCGCTTAAGCCGTCATCTGTTAGCTTGCGGACCCGCCAAGAGCTGTTTCGGCACAGTGCCGGGCTGCTGCAACGGCTGGCAATGTTATTCTCATCCGTTATAACGCCATTGCCGCCACCGATGCTGGCGGTTCCTCTACGTCTGCGAAGGAGAGTTACTTTGAGTAAGGATGCGCCCACCCTGAGCTGCGATGCTCGTAGTCGGAAACATCTTGAAACCGCACTTGAGAACTTTGCTCACACTGAGGGCAACGACCCTGAGGCGCGCGCAGCTGCCGTGGCGGTAACGGTGGTCGACGCTGCGCATGGTGCGGATTTACCGGGTATGCCGGAGTCCGCGAGTTGGCTGGACGATGCGGCGTTAGTTCTCACTCGGCGTTCGTTGAAATTGCGAAATCATGCTGGCCAATGGGCATTCCCGGGTGGGCGCATCGATAGCGGCGAGACGCCCGAGCAGACCGCCTTGCGAGAGATGCGCGAGGAAATCGGTCTGGATCTGGATGCGTCATACATTCTTGGGCGGCTTGATGATTTCGTTACGCGGTCAGGCTTCATTATCACGCCGGTTGTCATCTGGGGCGGGGCGCAACGCGATTTCGAACCTAACCCGGATGAGGTTGAATCCGTCCATCGTATCCCCGTACAGGAATTCCTTCGCGAGGATGCGCCGATGCTGGACCATGACAACGAGGGTGACGAACCGGTATTGCGCATGCCGGTTGGGAACGACTGGATTGCGGCGCCGACGGCCGCAATCATTTATCAGTTCAGAGAAGTCTGCGTGCTTGGGCGCTCAACCCGCGTAGCACACTTCGACCAGCCTAAATTTGCCTGGCGATAGGTGCGCTATGAGCGCTCTGACCGTTACGAACCCGGCGCGCCGAGGCCGTCCGAATCCTGTAAGACATAACCCCAGGAGAAGTTGACGCCGGGGAAGGAGCTATTCCCCTGTACCACGCCGGCGGCAACCGTGGGCGCGTCTGCACCGACGGTCACGAGATGGGTGTGCCAGAACATCGAGCAGCCGCCGCTGCAGTTGGGGCCATTGGAGATATTTCCGCTGGTCACGAGCCCTGTACTCCCGCCGACAGAATGCAAACCATCCAGGCGGTTAAACGCACCGGAATCGGACAGTGCAATGCTGCCATTGTTCGGCCCCGTACCATCGTTGAAAGTACCCTGAAAATTACCGGAGATAGTGCCCGTGTCGAACGTGACCACGATCTCGGCGGTGTTCATGTTAACGGCCACTTCATTTTGCTGGACGCCGAGAGTCTGAAAGCTGATCCGCGCTTCAGTGCCGCCGATGATGGTGTTGTAGGTGGCTTCCTGATTGCTGCCCAATAGCGGCAGCGTATTAATGTCGCTCGGGACCTGAGCCAGTACAACATGCGAGGAACCGTTCAGCGTGTGGGTGCCACCGAGATTAGCGTGGGACAGGCTGATTGACGCATTCGGAGCGAAACGTCCCCACGCAATGCCAAGTTCCGGCAGGGAAGTCACGTTATTGACGCCGGTCTGATCGATGATAGGGGACTCACCGTTGCTGTTAAATGTACAGGGCGGTGCGCAAACACCAGCGTGGAAGTCGCTTGAGAACTCCGTAATCACCCCATTCGTTGCCGAGGCGGTGTTGGAAGACCCATCCACGAGAAAATCAAAAGCCTCACTATTCAGCGATCCAAACGACAGATAGTTGCTGGTCCAGCCGACCCAGGAACCGTCAACGGGAACTGGCGCGGACAGGGTCGAAACCTCGGTCAGCCCGAAGCCGGCCGTGCCGATGATGTGTACCGGCGTTTCAATCGCGTAAGCGAGGCCGGCAGCGAGCGGGGCCTCGGTGCCGGGTTCGGCAAAAAATCCATCCACTGTGACGTTATAACTATCCGGGCCGTAGCTCGCGTAAGCCGACGTCTCGCGGAAAAACCGACCGTTCTGCAGTTGCAAACTGGCGAAAACGTCAAACATTTTCGCGCCGTGTTCAACATCCATTTCGAGGGTGCCGGAGCCGCTCAGGAAATCGAAGGCCAGCGAGCCGGCCGTGGTGCCTAAGCCGATGCTGGAACCGTCAACAGCGGTCGAAAAAGTGCCGCCCGTAAATTTGTAGGTGGCGATGCCGCTCGATGGCAGGACGCCTGGATCGGCGCCAAAGAGGAAATGCTCGCTTTGATAGCCGGTCAGTTTGCGTAATTCCGTAAACACGTTTTCGCCGTTTACATCAGCCTCACCATCCATGATGTAACCGTCCTGCCAACGTCCGTGCAGTAACAAGCCATCACTGGTCAAGGCATAGTCTTCATCGGCAACCGATGCCGGCATGGACGCGAGATCCTGCAACTGGCTGAGCGGAATGCTGTCGAGAACTTTTAACCCAAGAGCAGCAACTGCCGGATCGGCGAAATCCGTGAACGCCTGGCGCAGGGCCGCCGCATCCACAGTGATGAAGCCAATCCCAAGGTCGCTCGCATCGTCGTTACTTGAATTAACCGAGACGCCGCCAATCGGGACACCGTTGTTAAACACAACAGCGGTATTGTCGTAGGCCTCGGTCTCGCCATACATGCCGTGCGAATCAAGTGCTGACGCGCCAATCTGGTTCAGGGCAACAAGAATATTGGAATCACAACTACCGTTGATGCTGCATTGAATGCCCTCTGCGTCCGATTGGACGCCATCCTGAAAACGTTTTTCGACTTCACCGTCGGCAACGCGCTCATCGTTGTCATCCAGTGTTTCATCGAGTTCATCGCGCGGTTGATCGGTTTGCGCGCGCTGGCCAAAACCGGGTAAGTCGAAACATGCCGAGCCGTCGCAAAATGTCGCCTGTCCAGCCTGAACCGGGCCGCTGTAAGAGCCCGAATTGAGATCCCAAATCCCGTCGTAGCCCGCCATCGCAGTGCCTGGCCCGAGTTCGCCACAATTCGCATCGCAGTGCGAAACTTTGCCTGCCGTGCCGCGAATTCCAATCGTCGCAACAGCGGTGCGCAGACGAAAATTCTTCTTCGTTGAGCGGCCAATAATGCCAGTGACCAGACGGACACTACCGCGCACCAGATTCAGGAAACTACGTTCCTTACCATCTGCCTTGCCACTGTAGTGGTAATCCTCTATCTGATACTCGGTGTTGGGTTGCAGCGCGGCAAAACCACCGTCGCTAAAACGCAGCTGCGCTCGGCCGCGCCGTGTGACGATGGTGTCACCGGGACCGAATGGGGCGCCGCGGGACAAGCCTCGCGAAGCGCCGGTAGCATCAATGGCCTGGACCTGCCCAAAGGCGTACACCACTTTGCCGGCACCCGTGGCGGCCAGCGTTGGCGCACTGGCGAGCACAGACAGACTAAGTACGATAACAGTGCTTATGCGGATTAAATTCATGAAAGGCCTCATGCTCGTCAGAAATCGTTGCGGAACACGACCATCGCTTCAAAGCGATCGTAATCTGTGATGACTATGTTGGAGTCGTTGTTCGTGTAGCGCAGTGTTGGGGTTACGCTCCACGATTTGTCGTATTGAAACCGGTAGCCGACATTGACGTCGAAAAAGTCATCGTCGCGGCGCGTGAGGAATGAAGGATCGTCTTCATCGTACTCGCTGGTCTGGTAGGTGAGGGCGGTAAAAAGCGAATGGTTTTCTGCCAGCGTATAGCTGCCGCCTACCCGCACACCGTAGAATTCGCGACCAAAATGCGAGCCGTTCGATTCAGCCATCGCGTCTTCGAAGCCACCGAATACACTGCCAAATATGATCGGTTTCCCGGGTGCGTCGGCAAACGCGTGCCCCCAACCAACACCCCCGGTAAAACGGTTGACGTCACGGACTCGCTGTTCGGGATATCGGACGATCGAAAACTGGGCGAAGCTGGTGAACTGGTTGGTATCGTTAGGCGAGTATTGCCATTGGGTGGAAATCCCGGCCGTCTCGCGATCACTGCGCACACCCGCGCCACCGTCAATCTTGACCAGATTGCCTTCTCCGGAAACGCTGAACTGATGTTTGTCTTTACGCATATGGACGCCCAGCTGGCCGTCGCCCACGGTCGTTGAAAATTCCGATTCATCAGCGGTTAGGCGATGGTCGAATCCAATCCGACCGAATAATGACAGGCCGCGATCAACGTCGAGCGGGGAAGTGAAACGCACGCCTGCACCGAGTGAGCCAATCGGGCTGTTCTCGGTGCCGCCCAGAAAGAATGGAATGCCGGGCGCAATTGGCACCGCGATCGGTCCTTTTTCGCCCGTCGCACCATTGACGTTAGTGTCGTAGCCAAAGCCCGCTTGAATCTACGGGCGAAAGCGGGTGCGGGTACGATCGTGAAATATCTCAATATTCGACATATAGCGGTCGATCGTCTCACGTGCTTCATCCGGCAAGTCCATCGCCAGTACGCGGGCGAATTCGTCTTGCGCGTCGTCGGTCTCGCCGAGTACCAGATAGGCACGTGCGAGTTCCCCGCGTGCGGGGCCATTGGTCGGGTCGCCATCGACAACTCGCTCAAGTGCGAAAATCGCGTCGAGAGGATTGCCGCTGTCGAGTGCAGCGATACCGAACAGGTAATCGAAACCTGTCTCGCCGGCACGATCAGGTTCAAGCGCCTTGAGGATGGTGTACGCCGCCGCCGCGTCGCCACTCTCGAGCAGCGTCTGGGCCTGACCTAACTGGTCTTCGTCTGCGGCGACTGTGATGCTTAGCAACAGCAAGCAAATGAAGAGGAATCGATTGAGCATGTCGTAGTCCCGTGCGTACGAAATCGCGATTTGCGGCTCGCGAAATAGAGTCAGATTGGGTTGAATCGAATTGTGGCATAGGGTACACCCGGATGCTATGAATGTCACGTAAGCTCATGATTTTCAGGCATTTTGTAGCTTTCTCGCAACATCCGCAGCCCTATCCGTTAGATCCCGGTTGAATCCTTAACGGCTGTTGACGCCGTGACCCGCGTTTTCTTGGCTCATGGGTCTGCGCCTGCACGACAATGCGCCAATTTTGCCCGGCGATACGGGCAGCAGACGCCTGATCTCTCGATCGACCCGAGGCAACTTTGTTCGGACCCATCGTTCGGCGCCAGGTGGGGGTGTTGGGGAGAGCCGGCGAGCACCCGACGTCGGCCGCCGTTTCCAGTCTTTGTACCGCATACCTCGTGACCGGCCAGCAGCGTTGCTCGACGGCATCGGACACGTGCCTGGCGAAAGGTATCGAGGCACTGCGTTTGGGGCGCATTTCGGAGTATTATGCGTCCTGCAGGGGCGACGATTGTCGACAGCCGCACAGCGCTGCAACGTTCCGCCGGAGAGGTGAAGATGCAACTTAATGAACAACAACAAAGTCAGTTCGATGAACTTGGCTACGTCTATCTGCCAGATGTTTTTTCTGCCACTGAAGTCGCGCTGTTGCGTGATGAGGCGCATCAGATTTTCGCCACAGAGCGCCCCGAGGTCGTGCGCGAAATGGATGAAAAAACTGCGCGTACGGCATTCGCCGCGCAAAACTATAACGAGGCCTACCGCCGCCTTGGCCGGCACCCGCGCCTGCTCGGGCCGGTCATGCAATTACTGGACGGCAACGTTTACATGCACCAGTTCAAGATTAATGCGAAAGCGGCGTTCAATGGCGCTATCTGGCAATGGCATCAGGACTACGGCACCTGGGCACGTGACGACTTGATGCCCGAGGCGCGCGCCATGAACATTGCCTTGTTTCTCGAAGACGTGACCGAATTTAATGGCGCGCTGATGTTCATTCCGCGTAGTCACAAGGAGGGTACGTTGGCTGCTGGTCATGATGTTAAGACCACCAGCTATCCGCTTTGGACGATCGATGACGACACGATTTCCAGGCTTGTTAAGGATGGCGGCATCGTGTCACCGAAAGGGCCGGCAGGGTCGGTCATTTTGTTTCATTCGAATCTAGTCCACGGCAGTCCATCCAACATGTCGCCGTATGACCGCACTATCGTGTATCTCAGCCTGTGCCACGTCGACAATCACATTCGCCGATTTAAGCGCGCGGAATGGATCGCGCATCGTGATTTCACACCACTGGAGCCATTGGCGGACGATTGCCTCCTGGAACTGGCAGAGCAACCTGCCGCAGCTCGCGGGTAAGCCCATGAATCTTTATCACTTGCTCAAACAACGCGCCGAAGAGAACCGGCCAGTCGGGGTCGCGCTCATTGGGGCCGGCAAGTTCGGAGCGATGTTTCTCGCCCAGGCGCGTCGCACACCAGGAATGCACATTGTCGGCATTGCCGATTTGTCGCCGGCGCGAGCCCGCGAATCGCTAAGCCGCATCGGCTGGCCACCCGAGCAGTACGCGGCCGCGGATATCGATGCGGCGCGGCGAACCGGCACTACGTTCATCACCGATGACGCTGCCGCATTAGTCGCCAGCGATGGTGTCGACGTCGTCATTGACGCGACCGGGAACCCGGCGGCCGGGATTCGCCATGCGCTGCTCGCCATTGAGAACGGTCGTCATATTGTGATGGTGAACGTAGAAGCTGATGCGTTGGTCGGCCCTTATCTGGCTGCACAAGCGCGCGCGGCGGGTGTCGTTTATTCATTGGCCTACGGCGACCAGCCCGCCTTGATCTGCGAAATGGTCGATTGGGCGCGCGCCAGCGGGCTGGAGGTGGTTGCCGCCGGCAAGGGCACGAAGTACTTACCCATCTACCATGACTCAACCCCAGACACCGTATGGGGCCATTACGGGCTGACTCCGGAACAGGCCGTTACCGGGGGAATGAACCCTCAGATGTTCAACTCATTTTTGGACGGCACCAAATCCGCTATTGAGATGAGCGCCGTGACTAACGCAACCGGTCTGTTACCACCGTCCGATGGATTGTTGTTCCCGCCGTGCGATGTCGATGACCTGCCGAGTATCCTGCGCCCACGCTCTGCTGGCGGTGTGCTCGAAGATGGCGGCCGGGTCGAGGTCATTTCGAGCCTTGAACGCGATGGCGGCGACATTACCCGTGACTTGCGCTGGGGTGTGTATACCGTATTCGTCGCCGGCGACGAATACGTCCAGCGATGCTTCGCCGAGTACGGTCTGGTAACCGATGACAGCGGTCGCTATTCATCGATGTATAAACCATTTCATTTGATTGGTCTGGAACTCGGCATCTCGGTTGCCAGTGCGGCGTTGCGCACAGAGCCGACCGGTCAACCGTATGCTTGGCGCGGTGACGTTGTGGCGACGGCCAAACGTGATCTCAAGGCGGGTGAAATGCTCGACGGCGAGGGCGGCTTCACGGTGTGGGGCAAACTCGTGCCGGCGTCGGTATCGCTGGACGCAGCGGCTTTGCCGCTCGGTCTTGCGCACGGTTGCAAGCTCAAGCGCGCGCTTGCGAAAGGCGCGACGCTTAGCTGGGATGACGTCGATATCGATGCCGGCATGGAGAGCGTTAAAGTTCGACGCGCGATGGAAGCGCAGTTTGGGCCGGCTGAAGCGCGCGCGGCAAATGCTGCGGCAGGCTGATTGCCTACAGTGTTGAGGAGTTCGGTCATGACCATGCGCGTGCCGGATTACGCTAGGTAACACGGGGGCTTCGCAAACTACTGCGCGCTGCGGGTCCCGCACGCCGTTGCCTTACCCCAGAGGTCACTTTTGCGTACTGTTGTTACGCTGGTGCGCAGGCCGACGCGCGGCGCGCCGACCCGCCACCCTCATCTAAGATTTCATCGGCCGGAAAACTTCGCTTTGCGTTTCTCAATGAATGCGGTGATGCCCTCCTTAAAGTCTGGACCTGAAGCACAGTCGGAGAACATTTCGGCTTCCATCTGCAACTGTGACTCAAACTCGTTTTCCATCGACCGATAGAGCAGACGTTTGGTGTTCCCGTAAGCCCGCGTTGGGCCGGCTGCCATACGGCGCGCAAGTTTATCGGTCGCTTCCGCCAGCGTGCCTGCTGGGGCAACAAAATTAATCAAGCCCATGTCTTTTGCCGCAGCGGCGTCGTAGCGGTCGCCGAGTAGGGCAATCTCCATCGCTTTTTTGATTCCCACGGCGCGTGGTAAATGGAACGACGCAGAACCGTCCGGGCTGGTGCCAATATGGCAGTAAGCGAGGGTAAAAAAAGCTTCCTCGTCAGCGATAACAATGTCACTTGCGAGCGCAAAGCTGACGCCCGCGCCTGCTGCTGCACCTGCGACGCTGGCGATGATGGGCTTGGCCATGCGGCGCATGGAATACATGATCGGATGCAAATCGTGGATTCGCGTAATGAATTGATTGCGAATTTCATCGCCGGGTTTATCGATGATGGTGGACATCGATTTAATGTCGCCACCGGCCATGAAATGCTCACCAGCACCACGTATCACGACCACACGAACGGCGTCGTTGAGTTCGATTTCGTGGAAACTTTCGCGCAGCATCGAGCGCATCTCAAGGCTGAGCGCGTTACGCGCTTCTGGACGGTTTAAAGTCAGCGTGGCGATGCCGTCGCTGATGTCTACAAGTAAATCAGGCATTTCAATCAGTCTCCGTGTGTCCGGGCATTGTCCCTATCGGCGCTACGCGTCGCAATACAGGCTTGCATGAATTTCTCTCATTGCCGCTCACGGTCCGTAGATCCGGGGCAAAAAAAAGGGCCGCCAGTGGCGGCCCTCCGTGAGATCGAAATATCTTCAACCTCAGGATCGATATCGCTTGGACATTCCGTACCGGCTAACGAGCAGACCTCATTAGGAGTACGCGACCCAAAAGTTGTTTCGATACCGTAGTTATCTCACTAGACATTGGATCACCTCCTTTTCGACAATATGGATGAGCCCTGAGTATGTAACGAACGCCGCGCCATTGAAAGAGGGCGCAGCATCTATCTCGTTGTGCTGACGAATGGCATCATGTGGCGACGCCAAGACCACGATTGGAACACTGCATTAAGGACTCACAGCCATGCTTGAACGTTATGCCCATTACCACGCTCTGGATATCGACAGCCCGGCGGAACGCATTCTGCGCATCAGCTTTAACAAACCGGAAACATTGAATTCGCTCGACAAGGACGGCCATCGCGAACTCACCTATATCTGGCGCGACATTGACGACGATGAGAATGTCAGTGCGGTCATCTTGACCGGCAAAGGTCGCGCGTTCTCGGCAGGCGGCGATTTCGGCATGATTGAGGAGATGATTGAAGACTCCAAAACGCTGATGCGAACGTGGAAGGAAGCGAAAGATCTGGTCTACAACATCATCAACTGCTCCAAACCCATCGTCTCGGCGATTAACGGCGCCGCAGTAGGGGCCGGCCTGGTCGCGGGGCTGCTCGCGGATATTTCGATAGCCGGTAAGTCGGCGCGCATTGTCGACGGTCATACGCGTCTGGGCGTTGCCGCTGGTGATTCGGCTGTGATCAACTGGCCGTTGCTGTGCGGCATGGCGAAAGCCAAATATCACTTACTGTTGTGCGAACCCATGGATGGCGAAGAAGCTGAGCGCCTGGGCATGGTTTCGCTGTGCGTCGAGGACGACGAACTGCAGGACCGAGCGCTAAAAATCGCCGAACGATTGCGCGACAGCGCCCCGGCAGCGACGCGGTGGACCAAGTACGCATTGAACAATTGGTATCGTATGGCAGGTCCGAGTTTCGACGCTTCAACTGCGTTGGAAATGCTTGGCTTCACGACCTCCGAGGCCGTCGAAGGGGTCGCTGCGCACCGCGAGAAGCGCAAGCCGGATTTCGATCAGGATTGCCCGTTATGATAAAGCCAACTAAGCATGCCTTGAGGGTCAAAAAAAGATGATTAACGCGATCAAACTTCTGGCGCTGTGTGCGCTTTCTCTATTCATCAGCACGGCGCTGGCCGCTGAGACCGGGCCGGGTTTTGCGCCAGTGTCCAACGAACGCCTGATGGCCGGCACCACGGACACCAGTGGTTGGAGCATGTATGGCGGAAATTACGAAAACTGGCGCTATAGCCCGCTGACGGACATCAATCGTGACAACGTTGCCGGACTGGCGCCAGTATGGATATTTCAAACTGGCCTGACGGGACAGCTGTCGGGCGCACCCGTGGTGATCGACGGCGTGGTCTATTTCACCGCTCCGCATAACAACCTCTGGGCCATTGATGAGCGTACGGGCGCTGCACTGTGGCATTACGAGCACGACATGCCGGCTGACATCCGTATTTGCTGCGGCCCGATTAATCGTGGCGTGGCAATTGTTGGTGAGCGTATTTTTATGGCAACGCTCGACGCACGACTGCTGGCGTTCGATCGTGCCAGTGGCAAAGTGCTGTGGAATGTCGCCATGGCCGATCACAAACAAGGCTATAGCGCTAGCGCGGCACCACTGGTCGTCGGCGATAAAGTGATCAGCGGCATCGCCGGTGGCGAATACGGCGCACGTGGATTCGTCGATGCCTACAACATTGCCGACGGTAAGCGCGCATGGCGCACCTACACTATCCCCGTGGCGGGCGAACCCGGTGTTGAAACCTGGGCCGGTGATTCCTGGAAAACCGGTGGTGGCCCGACCTGGAATACGGGTACCTACGACCCCAAGACCGGTTTGCTGTACTGGCCGACAGGGAATCCGTCACCAGACTGGAATGGCGACGTGCGTAAGGGCGACAACCTCTACAGCAACTCGGTGCTCGCTCTCAACCCCGATACCGGCGCGCTGCAGTGGCACTTTCAGTACACGCCGCACGACGTGTGGGACTACGATGCGACGAACAACCTCGTGGTTGCAGACATTAAACTCGCCGGAAAGTCAGTCCGTGCATTGATGCAGGCGAACCGGAACGGGTTTGTGTACGTGCTGGATGCGAAGAGTGGTGAATTTCTGAAAGGCTTCCAATACACCGACCGACTGAATTGGGCCACTGGCCTGGATGCCAAAGGGCGGCCGATTCTCGACGCTGCCTATCGGCCAGTCGCCGACGGCAACAAGGAATACATCTGTCCGGGTAATGTAGGCGGTAACAATGGGGCTTATACCTACTCATGGAGTGCCGCCAGCAAGTTGATGTACGTGCCGAGCATCGAATCGTGCGCCAAAATGGTGAAGGAGACTGCCGTGTTTGTTAATGGCACGCCATTCTGGGGTGGTGGCCCGGGAGAAACCGAAGGCGCAAATGAAATCGCCTACGGTCGCCTGGTCGCGCTGAACCCGGAAACCGGCGCTATTAAATGGAAGTACCGCGATGACTTTCCGATGCTCGGTGGCGCTATGACGACCGCCGGCGGATTGGTATTTACAGGTAACCAAAGCGGTCACGCTCTGGCACTCGATGACGCCACCGGCGAAGTTCTGTGGAAGTTCCAGACCGGCTCGGCGATTCGTGGTCAACCGATCACCTGGAAAAGCGATGATCGTCAATATGTCGCGATTCCAAGCGGCGGCGGCGGCATTGCCGCGGCTATTGTCGGTGAGCCCAAGCTTACAACGCTGGGCAGCGCATTGATTGTGTTCGCTTTGCCACGCTAGGCAATGACCATGCACAGATGCTTGCTCGTCGTGTTGGTCGGCGTGCTGATCGGGTCTGGCTGTGGCCCGGTCATCGCTGCCAATAAAGGTCCTGCGATGAAGGTGTGCATGCTGAAGCACAATGAGCCTTATTCTGATTTCGGGACCAGATCAGGCTTCGACCACGATGTGGCAGCAGCGGTAGCACGCAGTAGTGGGCGCGAGTTGGTTCCAGTGTGGATCGACAATGAACCAGGCATCACCGAAATAGACGACAGCGATTACCCACTTGGGCGCCTGGCGCGAGACGAGTGTGACGCGGTGTTCAGCGTTCCGGGGCCGGCCAGAGATAGTCTCTCCGGCCAGAATGCTTTAGCCCTCGGCGAGCCGTACTACGGCGCGGCCTTCGAGCTGCTCGCCTGCGCTGCCGACTTCCCCGCCGGCTTTCGCAGTCTGCGTGGTCGGAAAGTAGCGATTCAGTCGCAAACCGTCGCGCACTTCGCGTTGGCGATGGTCAAGGCCGATTCGAAGAATTACTTTTCGCTCGGCGCGGCGTACAAGGGCCTGCTCTCCGGTGAGGCCGAGGCGGCCTTGTTGTGGGGCCCCACCAGCGGTTGGCAATTACGCATTGCAGCACGTTCCGGCGCGATGCTGCGAAACACCAGCTTGGCTGAGTGTGGATTTGTGAAAGACTATCAGCCGCCGGCAGCGGTGCGTTGGAACTTGCACGTTGCCACACGGCAACCGCACAAGCGTTTGCGCACCGATATCGACAAAGCGCTGGCCACGATGATTGCAGAGGGCGAACTGGACAGAATCAAACACGCTTACGGCATTCCGAAACATGAACCGTTCAGCTCGACCTATGACCTCGGTGCGATCAACGACTTGCAGAGCGCACACTGACGGCGTCAGCAGCGCATGGCCACTGAGTCGATGCCAATTGTGACCCCACTCGTCGGGAACGCTTGCGGGAAGTCGCTGTGCAAACAACGCTCTGAGTGCATGGCTCAATGACACGTTACGCAATAGCCGGTCTTGGCGTAACCCCCCAAGGCACCATTCCCAACACCAGCGCTGAACAGCTCGCGTGGGACGCCATCGAATTAGCGCTCATCGATGCCGGACTCACGCGCGATCAGGTGAATGGCTACATTTTCCAGCCTGGCTTTGGTGAAGGTGCGGCGGGCGTGGCCGCCAGTCGA